>Ga0111539_10001130_pt1 | contig 35291 bp, 28 predicted proteins | sample RhiMethybrSRZTD1_FD_79667 | JGI IMG/M metagenome (GOLD analysis project Ga0111539, IMG submission 79667) | Populus rhizosphere microbial communities from Tennessee, USA - Rhizosphere MetaG P. TD hybrid SRZTD1 (version 2) (version 2) | ecosystem: Host-associated > Plants > Roots > Rhizosphere >...
CGTACTCGAAGGAGATCGCGGACGTGCAGGATCTCGTCGATCGGTACGCCGACTATCAGCAGCGCGCCACGGAACTCGCGGAAGCGCGGGAGATGGCGGCCGGGACCGACGCGGACCTGCGCGCGCTGGCCGCTGAGGAGATCCCTGGTCTCGAAACGCGCATGGCCGCGCTCGAGGAAGAGATCCGCGTCCTGCTCATCCCGAAGGACCCCAACGACAATCGCAACGTCGTGCTCGAGATTCGTGCGGGCACCGGCGGCGACGAAGCCGCGCTCTTCGCGTCGGATTTGTTCCGCATGTACTCGCGCTATGCGGAGCGGCAGCGCTGGAAGGTCGAAGTGTTGTCGAGCAGCGGAACGGGCGTGGGCGGCCTCAAGGAAGCCATCGCGACCGTCGAGGGCAAGGGTGTCTACCGGCGCCTGAAGCACGAGAGTGGCGTGCATCGGGTGCAGCGCGTGCCGGTCACCGAAGCGAGCGGCCGCATCCACACCTCTACCGCCACGGTGGCCGTGCTGCCCGAAGCGGAGGAGGTGGACATCCAGATCGACCAGAAGGACCTGCGCGTGGACACGTTCTGCTCGAGCGGTCCTGGCGGGCAGAGCGTCAACACGACCTACTCGGCCGTCCGCGTCACGCACATCCCGACCGGCATTGTCGTCTCTCAGCAGGATGAGAAGTCGCAGATCAAGAACCGCGCGAAGGCGATGAAAGTGCTGCGGTCACGGCTCTACGAGATGGAGATGCGGAAGCAGCAGGAAGCGATCGCGAAGGAGCGGCGCGGCCAGGTCGGTACGGGTGAGCGCTCCGAGAAGATCCGCACGTACAACTTCAAAGAGAACCGCATCACCGACCACCGCATCAATTTCACGATGCACCAGCTCGACGTGGCGCTCGACGGCGCGCTCGATCCGCTGTTCGACGAGCTCGACACGCGGGCTGAAGAGGCCAAGCTGCGCGACGCCACCGAGCCGCCACTGCCCCAGCCGGGCGACGACAACGACGAGTGATCCGTGACGCTGGCCGAGCTGGCGCGCGACGCCGCACGGACACTGACAGGCGCCGGTCACGCGCAGGGCGACAGTCAGCGCGATGCGACGCTGCTGGCGCGTCACCTGCTCGGCTGGGACGCCGCGCGGTGGATCACCGGCGCGCGTGAGCCGGCGCCCGAGTCTTTCCCTGCCGCGTATGCGGCGCTCATCGCACGGCGCGCTCGGCACGAGCCAGTCGCCTACATTGTGGGCGAGCGCGAGTTCTACGGCCGCATGTTTGCGGTCACGCCCGCGACGCTGATTCCCCGCCCCGAGACGGAGCTGATCGTTGATGAGGCACAGCGCTGGCACGCCGATCGTGCCCAAGCCCGAAGCCCCAAGCCTCAAGCCGATCTCAGCGTGGCGGACATCGGCACTGGATCCGGCTGCCTGGCGATCACGCTGGCGCTGGAGCTGCCACACGCCTACGTGATCGCCACCGAGATGTCTTCGGACGCACTGGCCGTCGCGCGGGGAAACGCCGCCCGTCTCGGAGCCGCCGATCGCATCATGTTCCGGCACACCTCGCTGCTCGGCGGCGCGACGGGATTCGATCTCATCGTCGCGAATCTCCCGTACGTCGGCGTGGTCGATCGCGCCTCCCTGCCCGCGGAAGTGCGCGACTATGAACCGGCGGCCGCGCTCTTTGCGGGACCCGATGGCCTGGACGTGTTGCGGCTCTTCATTCCGGATGCGGTGCGCGCCCTGAACCCTGGCGGTGCGTTGGTGCTGGAAGTGGGACTCGGTCAGGCTGGTCCCGTGTCGTCGCTCGCGGTCGCCGCCTCTCCGACATTGTCGGTGCACGTGCGGAAGGACCTGCAGGGCATCGAGCGGGTTGTCACCGTAGAATGACGGGCATGTCCTGTTTGTTCTGCCGCATCGTGTCGGGCGAGATTCCGGCGACCAAGGTGTACGAGGACGATCGCATGGTGGCGATCAACGACATCAACCCGCAGGCCCCGATGCACGTGCTCGTCATTCCTCGTGCGCACGTCGCGACGCTGAACGATCTGACGCCGGACCACGATGCGCTCGTGGGTGAGATGCAGCGGCGCGCCGCCGCGCTCGCCAAAGCGCGCGGCTACGCCGACGGCGGATACCGGACGGTGTTCAACTGCAACGCTGACGCCGGACAGACGGTGTTTCATCTGCACCTGCACGTGCTTGCCGGCAGGAAACTCGCCTGGCCACCCGGCTGACGCCAGGCCTCAGGCCCCGGTCAGAGCACTTCCAGCAGTTCACTGAGTGCGCGGATGACCGGCACGTCCTCCGGCAGGTTCGCTGGCACCTTTCCGCGCGCGAGGAGCACACCGCGCATTCCGGCCTGGCGCGCGCCGACGACGTCGTGGAGGAGACTGTCGCCGACCATCACCGACTCGGACGGCGGCACGCCCATCAGCGACATCGCGGCACGGTAGATGTTCGGGTGTGGTTTCAGGAAGCCGTGTTCAGACGACGACACCGTGGCGGAGATCAATCCGTCCAGTTCGAAGTGCGATTGAAATGACGCCAGGCAGCGATGCGAGTTCGAGATGAGTCCCAGCCGCATCCCGCGCGCGCGCAGGTCGCGCAACGTGGCCGGCACGTCGTCGTACAAGGAGAAGTGATGATGCTGGGCCCACTCGACATAGATCTCGCGCGCGACCGTCTCGATGGCGTCGCCCTCGCCGCCCATCAGCTCGATGAGCCGCCGGGTGAAATCGATGTAGAGCTGCGGGTCGTAAATCTCGCTCGCGCCGTCGAGCACCGCGGCGGCACCCGCCACGGCCTCGTCGAACCGGGCGGGATCCACCGTGATGCCGTGGCGGGCGCAGTTCTCCTGGTAGCCGACCGCCTGGAATCGCGGACCCGGATAAATAAGGGTGAAATCGACGTCGAAGAAGACGGCAGCGGTGGGTGCCACCGTCTCAATTATAGAATGTGAGTTTCGGGCCCATGCGCGACTGGAAAGATACGCTCAATCTCCCGCGGACCGACTTCCCGATGAAGGCGAACTTGCCGGCCACCGAGCCGGTGACGATCGCCCGCTGGGACGAGATGGGTCTGTACACGCGCATCCGCGCACGCCACAAGGGCCAGCCGCGCTTCGTGCTGCACGATGGTCCGCCGTACGCGAACGGCAAGGTCCACATCGGCCACGCGATGAACAAGATCCTGAAGGACCTTGTCGTCAAGTCGCGGACGATGGCCGGACACGATGCGCCGTACGTGCCCGGGTGGGACTGTCACGGCCTGCCGATCGAACTGAACGTCGAGCGGGATCTCGGCGCCGCCGCGAAGGATCAGTCGCCCGCCGATTTTCGCCGCGCGTGCCGTGCGTTCGCCGAGCGGTTCATCGATTCACAGCGCGTCGACTTTCAGCGTCTGGGTGTGCTCGGCGACTGGTTTGCGCCGTACCTCACCATGGCGCCGGGCTTTCAGGCGTCGATCGTACGCGCGCTCGGCAAGTTCGTGGCGCGAGGTCTGGTCTATACGGGCAAGAAGCCCGTGTACTGGTGCTTGCGCGATCGGACGGCGCTGGCCGAAGCCGAAGTCGAGTACGAGAACCACACGTCGCCGTCGATCTACGTCGAGTTCCCGGCCACCGCCGACACCGTCGCCGCGCTCTCGGCGCACGCCCCGCAGCTGGCGGGCCGCACGATCAACGCGTTGATCTGGACGACGACGCCCTGGACGATCCCGTCGAACCTGGCGATCGCGTTTCACCCGGATTACGACTACGGCTTCTATGAGTTCGAGAACCGCCTGCTCATCGTCGCCGAAGGCATGGCCGAGGCGGTGTCGAAGGCCACCGGCCGCGCGCTGGGCCGCAAGGTCGCGAGCCTGAAAGGCACCGCGTTCGAGCGGGTCTCATTCACGCACCCGCTGTACGAGCGCGTGTCGCTCGGCGTGCTCGCCGACTACGTCACCCCGGAACAGGGCACGGGCGCCGTGCACACGGCGCCGGGTCACGGCGCGGACGACTTCGTCACAGGCGTGAAGTACGGCCTCGACATCTACGCACCGATCGGCCGGGACGGACGGTTCCTTCCCGACGTTGATGTGGTGGGCGGACTCAAAGTCTTCGAGGCGAACCCGGTGGTCGAGCAAGCGCTCGCCGCCCGCGGCTGGTTGTTCCACCGCAGCAGTTTCGAGCACGCGTACCCGCACTGCTGGCGGTGCCACCAGCCGGTGATTTTCCTCGCGACGAAGCAATGGTTCATCACGATGGACGGCATCCGTGAGGCCGCCGTCGCCGAGTGTCAGCAAACGCGCTGGATTCCGGCGTGGGGCCGCGAACGGATGGCGGGCATGTTCGCCACGCGTCCCGACTGGTGCATCTCGCGCCAACGTTCGTGGGGGGTGCCGATTCCGGCGCTCGTCTGCAACGGCTGCGGCGAGTCACACCTCACGACGGACATCATCGAGCGTACGGCCACGGTCTTCAACGAGCACAGTGCCGACGCCTGGTACGAACATCCGGTGGAGACGTTCGTGCCGCCGGGATTCAGCTGTCCGTCGTGCGGCGGCACGTCGTTCGAACGCGGGCGCGACATTCTCGACGTGTGGTTCGACTCCGGCTCCAGTCACGAAGCGGTGCTGAGCCAGCGCGCGGAACTCGGCTGGCCGGCCGACATGTACCTCGAGGGCACGGATCAGTACCGCGGCTGGTTCCAGTCGTCGCTGCTCGTCAGCCTCGGCACACGTGACCGGGCGCCGTACCGATCGGTCCTGACGCATGGTTTCGTCGTCGACGAAGCGGGCCGCAAAATGTCCAAGTCGCTCGGCAACACCGTCGTGCCGCAGGACGTGATCCGTGACCATGGCGCAGAGGTGTTGCGCCTGTGGGTCTCGATGGTGGACTACAAGGACGAAGTGCGGCTCGGCAAGGAAGTCCTCGCGCGCACCGTCGAGGCGTACCGGAAGATCCGGAACACGTTCCGATACCTGCTGTCGAATCTGTACGACTTTGATCCCGTGCGCGACACGGTGCCCGACGCGAAACTGCTCGAGGTGGATCGCTTCGCGCTGGCGAAGTACGCCGAGCTCGCCTCGGGCGTCCGGCAAGCCTACGAGGACTACGACTTCCAGGCCATCTTTCACGCGGTGAACGACTTCGTGACGGTCGATCTCAGCGCGTTCTACCTGGACGTGTCGAAGGACCGGCTCTACACGTTCCGCGCCGATGCCGTCGAACGTCGTTCGGCGCAAACGGCGCTGTTCGCGATCGCCGACGGCCTGGCGCGTCTGCTCGCGCCGATCCTGTCGATCACGTGCGACGAGATCTGGCGCACCCTGCCAGGCGCCCGTGAAGAGTCCGTTCACCTTGTCGAATTCCCTGCGGGCACCGATCGGTGGCGCGACCAGTCGTTGGAGTCGCACTGGCACCAACTGCTCGACGTGCGCGCCGCCGTGAACGCCGCACTCGAGGTTGCCCGTCAGCGCAAGGAGATCGGCACCGCCCTCTCGGCGAACGTCACGGTCGCCGCGTCCGGACCACTCGCGGATCTGCTCGAGCGCTACGCGCGCGAACTGCCGATGTTCTTCATCACGTCGGCGGTGGTCGTACAGCGGCAGGCGGATGGGCCACTCAGCGTGACGGTCGGCCGGGCTGATGGCGACAAATGCCCGCGGTGCTGGCGCTTCGTCACCGACAAGGTCGCAAGCGGCGAGATGGCGGGGCTGTGCGATCGCTGCGCAGACGCCGTGGGAGGCACCGTTGCTTCCGGGCACTGAGAACGCCGAGGCCGCCGCCGCTGGAGCTGGGGCGCCGCCGCACGACGCCCCGCCCGTGGCGCTGCCGGCGCCGGCGTTCGGCTTCCGTCTTTTCTGGTGGCTCACGATTGCCATCATCGCGAGCGATCAGATCACCAAGGCGCTGGTCCGGCATCTCTTGCCCCTGTATGGCAGCCAGCCCGTCGTGCCGGGCCTGGTCGATCTCGTGCACGTCCGCAACGAGGGCGTCGCCTTCGGGCTCCTGAACGAGTTCAATCACCCGCAAAAGAGCCTGTTGACCACGGCGCTGGCGCTCGTCGCGCTGGCGGGCATCGCGTACTACGCGCGCCACGTGCGCCATCACGAGCGGGTCGCGCGGGTTGGTTTGTCTCTCATCCTCGGCGGCGCCATTGGCAACCTGCTCGATCGGCTGGGCCGCGGGTACGTCATCGATTTTGTTGACGTGTACTGGCGGGGCTGGCATTTCTGGGCGTTCAACGTGGCCGACGCGGCCATCTCCATTGGCGCCGTGCTCGTCTTCATCGATCTCCTTTTCATGAACCGACATGCATCCCGTTCTGTTTGAAGTCGGCAACTGGCCCGTCTACTCGTATGGCGTGCTGCTCGCGCTCGCGTATCTTGCGGGCCTGCAGCTGGCCGTCATCCGCGCACGCCACCGCGGCATCGATGCCGGCCGCATCATGGATCTCGGCATCTACCTGATCATCGCGGCGCTCGTCGGCGCCAAGCTGATGCTCGTGGCGGTCGATTTCAACTACTTCAAGGCGCAGCCGCGTGAGCTGCTGTCATTGGTCCGCGCCGGCGGCGTGTTCTACGGCGGCCTGCTCGCCGCGCTGGGCGTCGTGCTGGTACTCGTGCGGCGGTACAAGCTGCCGCTCTGGAGCACCACCGATCTGTTCGCGCCTGGCATCGCGCTGGGCCACATCATCGGCAGGTTGGGCTGCCTGCTCGCGGGGTGCTGCTTCGGCAAGCCCACCAGCGTGCCGTGGGGCATCACCTTTTCCGACCCGGCGGCCTCGCTCAATGTCGGCACGCCGCTCGGCGTGCCGCTGCATCCGACGCAGCTCTACGATGCGGGCGCCGAACTGATCATCCTCATCGTGCTGCTCGTCACCGAGCGGCGCGGCCGCGGTTTCCCGGGCCGGACCTTCTGGCTCTACATGCTGCTCTACGCGATTTCGCGCTACATCGTGGAGATCTATCGCGGCGACGACCGCGGCATCATCTTCGGCGTGTCCACATCCCAGTTCGTGTCGCTGCTCGTCGCACCGATCGCCATCTTCATGCTGCTGCGGCTGCGCCGGCGCGAGGTGCCCGTCGCGGCCTGACGGCCGTACGCTGCCGTGTGCGCCGACGGCCCGCTTCGTGAGGAGCGCCTGATCGCCTCGGCCGAGGACGAGGGCACACGCCTCGACCGGTTCCTCGCCGCACGTCTGCCGTCCCTGTCCCGCTCGCAGATTCAGCGGCTCATCCGCGACGGCCACGTCACGCTCAGCCGCGGGCGCGCCAAGCCCGGTGCCCTCGTCACCGACGCGCTGGTCGTCAACGTCAGCGTTCCGCGGCCGGCGCCTGCCGTCCCCGAACCTGAATCGCTGCCGCTCCGCATCCTGTACGACGATGCGGACATCGTGGTGATCGACAAGCCGGCCGGCCTGGTGGTCCATCCCGGCGCCGGGCACGCGCGCGGCACGCTCGTCAACGCATTGCTCCATCACGTGCGGGGCCTCAGCGGCATCGGCGGCGTCGAACGGCCGGGCATCGTGCACCGGCTCGACCGCGGGACGTCGGGCGTGATGATCGTGGCCAAGCACGACGCGGCGCATCGATCGCTGGCGCGGCAGTTTCACGATCGGACGGTCGTCAAGGAATACGTGGCGCTCGTCTGGGGCGCGATCCGACAGCCGCGGACGATCTCGCAGCCGATTGGCCGCGATCCCAAACGGCGTGAGAAGATGTCCAGCCGCGCGCGCCACGCCCGCGCGGCGGTGACGCATGTCGTCGCCGTCGAACCGTTCAAGAACCTTACGCTCGTGCACTTGACCATCAGCACGGGCCGCACGCACCAGATTCGCGTGCACCTCAGCGAGACGGGACACGCCGTGGTCGGCGACGCGCTCTACGGTGGCGTCAGGAAGCACCTGCCGGCGCACCTCGCGTCGTTGAACAAGATCGACCGGCCGTTCCTGCACGCGTCGAAACTCACGATTGCCCACCCGTCGGACGGGCGATCGATGACCTTCGAAGCGCCACTCGCGGAGGATCTGACGGCGGCGCTCGCCAAGCTGAAGAAGTAAGCCGCGGCGATACAGAATAGACGTGTGCCTGCCCCACGCCGTGTGCGACATCGGACCGTCTACAAAGGCCGCGTCTTCACCGTCGATCGCGATGACGTTCGGCTGCCAAACGGCCGCGTCGTGGCGATGGATATCGTGCGGCATCGCGGCTCGGTGGTGCTCGTGCCGCAGCCCGACCCGGATCACGTCATCCTCATCCGTCAGTTCCGGTATGTGATCGGACGATGGATTTGGGAGCTGCCGGCCGGGTCGCTCGACCCGGGCGAACCGCCGGGCAAGGCGGCGCGCCGGGAATGTGCAGAAGAAATTGGATGGACGCCGCGTCGTATTCGTAAGTTAGCGCGCTTCTACCCGACGCCGGGCTTCTGTGACGAGTTGATGACGTTCTACCACTGCACCGACCTGGTCAAGCCCCGCGGGCACGTGGCGCTCGATCCCGACGAACAGATCGAGCCGCGCGCGTTCACGATGAGCGAAGCATCGCGCATGGTCGCCAGCGGCCACATCATCGACATGAAAACAGTTCTCGGATTACAGTTGGTGAGCCTCGCTGGTCGGGAGTGACATGAGCCATCCGTTCCGGCAATTCCCCTTTTTCGTACGCCTGCACAGCGTCGTTGGCCTGGGATTGATACTGCTGCTGACGTCGTGCTCGCGCGGCGCGGCAGATGCTGCGGCCCCTGGCGGCCCCGGCGCGCCGGCGGCTGAAGGCCGCGGCGCCGGACGCGGCGGCGCGCGTGGCGCGGGCGGCGGCGCGGTCGCCGTCAGCGTGACGACGGTCGTACAGAAACCGATGCCCGTGAACGTCCGCGCGCTCGGCAATGTCGAGGCATCGTCCACCGTCGAGATTCGCGCGCAGGTCACCGGCGCGCTCACGAGCGTCGACTTCAAGGAAGGACAGGACGTCGCCGCCGGGCAGCTGCTCTTCACGCTCGACGCGCGGCCGTTCGAGGTGGCGCTGCGGCAGGCCGAAGCGCAGCTGCAACGCGACACCGCGTCGGCCTCCAACGCGGACGCGCAGCTCGCGCGCATGCGCGACCTTTCCGAACGCGGTCTCTCGTCCCGCGCCGATCTCGATACGTCCACGGCGCAGGCCAACGCGCTGAAGGGCACGCTGGCGGCCGACACGGCCGCCGTCGAGAACGCGCGGCTGCAGCTGCAGTACACGAAGATCCGCGCGCCGGTCTCCGGGCGCGCGGGCGCGCTGCTCGTCCACGCCGGCTCCCTCGTGCGCGCCAACGACACGCAGCCGCTCGTCATCATCAATCAGCTGACACCGGCCTACGTCAGCTTCGCCGTGCCGGCGCGGCTGCTGCCGCAGCTCGGCAGCGAACGCCGCGTGGGCACGCTGACCGTCCGCGCTGCGCCGTCGGGGACGACGGCGGACGCGTCCACCGGCACGGTCACGTTCATCGACAACGCGGTCGATCAGGCGACGGACACCGTGCGCGTCAAAGCGACGTTCACCAATCGCGATCGCCGGCTGTGGCCGGGCGCGTTCGTCGACGTCACGCTGCAGCTGTCTGTGAATCCGAAGGCCATCGTGGTGCCGACGAGCGCCGTCCAGCCGAGCCAGCAGGGTCAGATGGTGTACGTCGTCAAAGCCGACCAGACCGTCGAAGCGCGGCAGGTGAAGGTGGCGTGGACCGACGGCGACAACATCGTCATCGACACCGGCCTTCAGGCCGGTGAAACCGTGGTCGTGGATGGCCAGCTGCGACTCACTCCGGGCGCCCGCGTGTCGGTGAAACCGGCCGCCGGCGGGCCGAGGTCGGCCTCATGAACATCTCGGAAGCCTTCATCCGCCGTCCGGTCGCGACCGCGCTGCTGCAGATCTCGATCGTGATCTTCGGCATCATGGGCTACCGCTCGCTGCCCGTGAGCGACCTGCCGCCCATCGACTTTCCGACGATTTCCGTCAACGCCAGCCTGCCGGGTGCGAACCCTGAGACGATGGCCGCGGCCGTCGCCACTCCGCTCGAAAAGCAGTTCTCGGCGGTGCCAGGCATCACCTCGATCAGCTCGACCAACGGTCAGGGGTCCACGAACATTACGCTGCAGTTCGATCTCGATCGCGACATCGACGCCGCCGCGCAGGACGTGCAGGTGGCCATTTCGCGCACCATGCGATCGCTGCCGAACGACATGCCATCGGCGCCCTCGTTCCAGAAGGTCAACCCGGCCGACTCGCCGATCATGTTCCTGACGCTGAGCTCGCCGACGCTGCCGCTCTCGCAGATCAACGACTACGCTGAAGTGTCCGTCGGCCAGCGCATTTCGACGCTGAAGGGCGTGGCGCAGGTGCAGGTGTTCGGCGCGCAGAAGTTCGCCGTTCAGATCGACGTCGATCCGCGCCTGCTGGCGGCGCGCGAGCTCGACATGGATCAGGTCGCCACCGCCGTGAGCCGCGGCAGCGTGAACCGGCCGACCGGCACGTTGTACGGCCGCGACCGCACCTTCGCGCTCAAAGCCGACGGGCAGCTCACGAACGCCATGGGCTTCCGTGAGCTGGTCGTCGCGTACAAAGACGGCCGGCCCGTGCGGTTGATGGAGGTCGCCAACGTCTACGACGGCGTCGAAAACGACAAGCAGGCCAGCTGGTACAACGACGCCCGCACGATCTATCTCGCGATCAGCAAGCAGCCAGGCACGAACACGGTCGAGATCGTCGATGCCATCCGCGCGCTGCTGCCGCAGATCCAGGCGTCGCTGCCCGCGGCGCTCACGCTGAACGTCCGCGCCGACCGGTCACAGTCCATCCGCGATTCCGTCCACGACATCAAGTTCACACTCGTGCTCACCGTCGCGCTCGTCGTGATGGTGATTTTCATGTTTCTGCGGAACGTCTCCGCAACCATTATCCCGAGCCTTGCGCTGCCGGCGTCCATCGTGGGTACGTTCGCCGTCATGTACCTGCTGGGCTACAGCCTCGACAACCTCTCGCTCATGGCGCTCACGTTGTCGGTCGGATTCGTCGTCGACGACGCGATCGTCATGCTCGAGAACATCGTCCGGCACATGGAGCACGGCGAGCGGCCGATGACCGCGGCGCTGCAGGGCTCGAAAGAAATCGCGTTCACGATCGTCTCGATGACGCTCTCGCTCGCCGCCGTCTTCATCCCCGTCCTCTTCATGGGCGGCATCGTCGGACGTCTGCTGCACGAGTTCGCGGTCACGATCGGCGTCGCCATTCTCGTGTCGGGCTTCGTGTCGATCAGCCTGACGCCGATGCTCGCTGCGCGGTTCCTGCGGCCACCCGCCGAACAGCGTCACGGATCGCTCTATATGGCCATCGAGCGGGGATTCGACGGCCTGCTGCGCGGCTACGCGTGGCTACTCCGCCGCGCGATGACGCACCACCGCCTGACGATGCTCGTGTCGGCTGGCCTGCTCGCCGGCACGGTCTATTGCTTCAGAGCCATCCCCATGGGCTTCATCCCGAGTCAGGACATCGGCCAGCTCAACGGCCAGACGGAGATGTCGCAGGGACTCGGCTTCGAGTCGATGTTGCAGCACCAGCTCGCGGTCACGAAGATCCTGCGCGAGGACCCGAACATCAAGTCGGTCACGTCGTCGATCGGCGTGGCCGGAGGCGGCGGTGGCGGCGCGGCGGCCAACGGCGGCCGCATGCAGATCGAGCTGGTGCCTCGGAACGAGCGCAAGCTCACGGCCGACCAGATCATCGAGGAGCTGCGGCCGAAGCTCGCGCAGGTGCCGGGCGTGCGCGTGTTCCTGACGAACCCCCCAGTCATCAACATCGGCGGACGCGCCGCGCGCGCGCAGTATCAGTTCACGCTGCAGGGCACGGACACGACGGAGCTCTACGCGGCCTCCGAGAAACTCGAGCAGCGCATGCTGCAGATTCCGGGGCTCACGGACGTCTCGAGCGACCTGCTGCTCACGAACCCGCAGGTGAACGTGACGCTCGATCGCGATCGCATCAGCGCGCTCGGTCTCACGGTCGATCAGGTGGAGGGATCGCTCAACAACGCGTTCGGTCAGCGACAGGTGGCGCAGATCTACGCGGCGACGAACTCGTACCAGGTCATCATGCGCGTCGCGCCCGAGTTCCAGCGCGACGCCTCCGCGCTCAACCTGCTGCACTTGCGCACACCGTCCGGCGAAGAAGTGCCGCTGTCGAGCCTCACCCGCGTCGAGCAGGGCGTCGGCCCGCTCTCGGTGAACCACACCGCGCAGAATCCGTCGGTGACGATCTCATTCAACCTCCGCCCGGGCGTCGCGTTGAGCAACGCGGTGGCCGCCGTTCAGGAGGCCTCGCTCGTCGAGCTTCCGGCGTCGATCACGACGAGCTTCCAGGGCACCGCGCAGGCGTTCCAGGACTCCACCCGCGGCCTCGGCCTGATCCTGCTGATGGCGATCTTCGTGATCTACGTCGTCCTCGGCATCCTCTACGAGAGCTTCATCCACCCGCTGACGATTCTCTCGGGTCTGCCGTCGGCCGGCCTCGGCGCGTTGCTGACGCTGATGGTTTTCGGAGTGGACCTGAATCTGTACGCGTTCGTCGGCGTCATCATGCTCGTCGGTCTCGTCAAGAAGAACGGCATCATGATGATCGACTTCGCGATCGAGGCGCAGCGCAAGGAGCAGAAGTCGCCGTCGGAGGCGATGTACGAGGCCTGCCTCGTGCGCTTCCGCCCAATCATGATGACGACGATGGCCGCGCTGGTCGGCACGCTGCCGATTGCCCTCGGTCTCGGCGCCGGCGCTGAAGCCCGCCGCCCGCTTGGCCTGGCCGTCGTCGGCGGCCTCGTCGTGTCCCAGACGCTGACGCTGTTCATCACGCCGGTCTTCTATCTCTACATGGAAGCGCTGGCCGGCTGGCTGCGCGGCCACCGGACCGCGGTGTCCGTAGGTTTCGATCGCGCGGTCGTCACGACCAACGGACGGGCACGATCAACCTAGAAGCTACGCGAGGCTGAAGCGCGCGCGCGGCTCGTCGCGCGGCGGATCCGTCCGCCGGATGATCGGCGCCGCGGTGGCGAGTCCGGGGACCGCCAGCTTGAGCACCTCATCCATCTCGTCCACGTAGTGCACGGTCAGGTCCTGGCGCTGCAGCGGCGTCAGGTCCTCGACGATGTTCTTCTCGTTCTGGCGCGGGAGGATCACTTCCTTGATGCCCATCCGCCGGGCGGCGAGCACCTTTTCCTTGATGCCGCCGACGGGCAGCACGCGGCCCGAGAGCGTGATCTCCCCGGTCATCGCGAGATCGGGCTTCACGGGTTTCCCCGAAAGTGCCGAGGCCAGGGCCGTCACCATGGTCACGCCGGCCGACGGGCCGTCCTTCGGGATCGCACCAGCCGGCACGTGCATGTGCAGCTCGGCGTCCTTGTAGAACGTCGGCTCGACGCCGAACCGCGCGGCGTTGGCGCGGAACCACGAGAGCGCGATCCGCGCCGACTCCTTCATGACGTCACCGAGCTGTCCGGTGATCGTCAGCTGGCTGGCGCCAGGCAGACGTGAGGCTTCGACGAACAGCACGTCGCCGCCAACCGGTGTCCACGCGAGGCCGACGGCCACGCCGGGTTCACGCGTGCGACCTTTGATCTCCTCGTCCAGGTGCCGTGGAGCGCCGAGCAGCTCCGCCACGATCTCCGGCGTGACCTCGATCGGCGCCGTGTGGCCTTCGGCCTGGCGCCGCGCGATCTTGCGGCAGATCGATCCGATCTCGCGCTCGAGATTCCGGACGCCCGCCTCGCGAGTGTAGCCGCGGATGATCGCCGAAATGGCCGGGTCGGTGAACGTCACTGAATCGGTGGCCAGCCCGTGGTTCGCGATCTGACGCGCCACGAGGTGATCGCGCGCGATGCGCAGCTTCTCCTCCTCGGTATAGCCGGCCAGCTCGAGCACTTCCATGCGATCGCGCAGCGGGCCGGGAATCGTGTCGGTCACGTTGGCGGTCGTGATGAAGAGCACCTCCGAGAGATCGAACGGCACGTCGAGGTAGTGATCGCGAAACGTGTTGTTCTGCTCCGGATCGAGCACCTCGAGCAGCGCCGACGCCGGGTCGCCCCGGAAGTCGCTGCCGAGCTTGTCGATCTCGTCGAGGATGAACACCGGATTCTTCGACTCCGCACGCCGCAGGCCCTGAATGATCTGGCCCGGCAGCGCGCCGATGTACGTGCGCCGATGCCCGCGGATCTCGGCCTCGTCGCGCATGCCGCCGAGCGACACGCGGACGACCTTGCGGCCGAGCGCGGTGGCAATCGACTTCGCGAGCGACGTCTTGCCGACGCCGGGAGGTCCGACGAAGCACAGGATCGGGCCCTTCACGTCGGGCTTCAGTTTGCGAACGGCCAGGTACTCGACGATCCGGTCCTTCAGGCGCTCGAGGCCGGAGTGATCGGCATCCAGCACCTGCTTCGTCTTGATCAGGTCGATGACCTCGTCGGTGCGCTTGGCCCAGGGCAGCGCGACCAGCCAGTCGAGGTAGGTTCGCGCGACGGTGTACTCGGCGGCGGCCGCCGGGATCTTCGACAGCCGATCGAGCTCGCGCAGCGCTTCCTTCTTGACCTCTTCCGGCATGCCGGCGGCGTCGATCTTGCCGCGCAGCTCGTCGATCTCCTTGGCTTGATCGTCGCCTTCGCCAAGCTCCTTCTGAATCGCCTTCATCTGCTCGCGCAGGAAGTACTCGCGCTGACCCTTGCCCACTTCGGACTGGACCTGCGATTGAATCTTCGAGCCGAGCTCGAGGACCTCGAGTTCCTTGGTGAGAATGCGATTCAGCTCGTCGAGGCGCGCGCGAACGTCGGGCGTCTCGAGCAGGTGCTGCTTCGAGGCCGTCCCGATGGTGCCGAGGCTCGAAGCGATGAAGTCCGTCAGCCGGCTCGCATCGGTGATGTTGGACGCCAGCGCCGTCAGGTCCTCGGACAAGACCGGCGAGAGCTGCACCACCTGCTGGAAGTTCGCGCGCACGTTGCGCTCGAGCGCGTCGGTTTCCAACGCATCTGCGTCGCGGATCAGCGTCGGCAGTTCCGTGATGGCCGCGCGCAGGTACGGGCGCGTGGACACGACGCGATCCAGACGGATGCGCGAGAGCCCCTGAACGATCAGGCGCAGGCTGCCGTCGGGCAGCTTGAACATCTTGTGAATGTGCGTGAGCGTGCCGACGGCGTTGAGATCGCCCTGGCCAGGATCCTCCTGGGTGGGATCCTTCTGCGTGAAGACGCCAATGACCTTCGCGCCGGCAATGGCATCGTCGATGAGCTTGACCGACGATTCGCGGGCGACCGCGAGCGGCATGAAGGAGTTCGGGAAGAGTACCGTGTCGCGCAGCGGGAGCACCGGGACTTCTCCGGGCACGCTGAACGTACGATCGCTCGTTCCAGAGGGAGCAGGAACGTGCGTGGTCTCATCACTCATGACGATCTCCTTTCCCGGCGAGCCCGAAACGCACGGCGGAAGCCCGGGATGCACCCGGCGTGCGGTGGCGCTGAACGATCGAGAGTAAGGGGGGACCGAGCGATGGGGATCGCGCAGTCCCGCCCTCCGGCGGAGCCTGCGCGATCGGAATCTAGTGCAGGACGCCGGAGCTAGTTCAAATCCATCAGGAAGCCAGCCGACCGACGCTGCGACAACGTGCGCTCGCGCTGTTCGGCAATCTCTCGGGCTTCCTCGCAATCCTTACAGCGCACCGCGAACGGCAGCGCGCGCAGGCGGCGTTCCGAGATCTCGTCGCCGCACTCGAAACAATTACCGTAAGTGTTTTCGTCGAGGCGTGCCAGCGCCTCTTCGATCTTGTGCAACGTCTCGGACTTCATCTGGATGAGCGCCAGTTCGATGTCATCCTGAATGTCCGCTTCCGACGTTTCCGCGGCGTCGAGCACGCCTGCGCCCTCACCGGAGGCGCCGACCGCACGGACGTCGCGCATCTTTTCCTGCACCTCACTCAGAATCTCCTTCCGGCGATCCTCGAGGATGTGCTTGAGCTCGACATACCGCTCGCGCGCTCGCTCCGTTTGAACAACCTTTCGAGTCATGTCCTAATCTCCCTTCCCGCTCCGCTCGTCCCGCCCTTGGCAGCTACGATGGCAACATCGCTAAGCAAACAAAATGCCAAGTACACTTTGTCCGGCCCGCTCCCAAAAAGGCACCGGCGTCACCAGCCGATGTCATTGTTTCACTACGGCGCGACCAGATTGCTGGATTTCGGACCATTTGAGTCTCATTCCTGCAAGCAGTTGACCGGACAGCGGTTAGCTCGGTCCTTTTCTGAGGACACGGCCCCCTGTGTAGCCTTAGACGTCGGCTCGGGGGTTCGTGGTTCGGTCTCGTGGCTCAGGAACGCCCCGTATCAGGTCTGGTATACTCAGATGCTTTTGCGCCCGCTGATGGGTCGCCTAGGGCGAAGGTTTTCGAGGGTAGGAGTCATGGCCAAGCATTGCGAAGTTTGTGGCAAGACCCCGGTCGTCGGCCGGATCCTGAGCCACGCCCACAATGTCCGTGCGCGCCGGTTCGAGCCGAACCTGCAGCGCGTCCGCGCGATCGTCAACGGCGGCATCCGGCGCCTGCGCGTCTGCACGCGCTGCATCCGGTCGAACAAGGTCGTCAAGGCCGCGTAGGACTACAGGCGGCCGCGTCGCGTGTCCCACAGCTTTTCCTCATTTCGTGAGGCCGTCTCCAGTCCGGAGGCACCGGCCGCCATCGGTCCCTACAGTCAGGCGATTCGGGCGGGCGGGTTTCTGTTCGCGTCCGGTCAGATTCCGCTCGATCCTGCGACGGGCACTGTGGTGGGTGGCGGCGTGACCGAACAGACTCATCGGGTCCTGCAGAACCTGGGTGCCATCCTCGCCGCCGCCGGCTGCTCGTTCGAGCACGTCGTGAAGACGACGGTGTACCTGGCCGACATGGCGGACTTTGCCGCAATGAACGAAGTCTACGGCGGCTACTTCCCCGCCCCTGCGCCCGCCCGCGCCACAATCCAGGCAGCAAAACTGCCACGGGATGTGCGCGTAGAGATCGATCTCATCGCTGTCTTGTAAGAGACTTACACCACGTCGGGCACGTCGGGTTTCTTTCGAAAATCGAAACCCTAACCTCGTTCCGCCGATGTTCTAGATTGCGCGAGAGGTCTTCCCCAAGAGCCTACGTGCTCAACGTGTTCCACGTGGTGGAAGGCTCTTGATCTACCGCGTCGCCCGCTCCACGGCGATGACGCCCTCGACGCTCTTGATCGACTTCATGACCTTCTCGAGGTGCTTCAGGTCGCTGATCTCGACGGTCATGCGAATCGAGCCCCGCTGATCGGCGTCCACGGTCGCTTCGACGTCCTTGATGTTCGTGTTGATGTCGGCGATGCGTGAGCTGACGTCGGCCAGGATGCCGCGCCGATCGTCCACGCTGATCTTGAGACGGACCACGTAGGGCGCCGCGTCTTCGCCTTTGTCCCACTCGACCTCGATGCGGCGCTCGGGATCGAAGAGCAGGTTCACGACGTTGGGACAGTTGGCCGAGTGCACCGAGACGCCCTTGCCCCGCGTGATGTAGCCGACAATCTTCTCGCCGCGAATCGGATTGCAGCAGCGCGCGCGGAAGACCATCAGATCGTCGAAGCCGCGCACTTTGATCTTCTGCTCGTCGCCGCCGCCGAGCACGCGCTTGACGACGCTCGTGATGGCGCCGTCGGGCGCCCGCTCTCGAAGCGTATCCTGGCCGACCAGCCGCGTCAGAATCGTGCGGACCGTGATCTTGCCGTAGCCGATGGCCGCGTACAGCTCGTCCGCCTTCTGCACGCCGAATTCAGTACCAACCTTGGCCAACGCCTCATCAGTCAGCAGCGCCTTGTCGATCGTGTAGCGGCGAACTTCCTTTTCGAAGAGGCGCTTGCCGAGCTCAACGCTGCGCGAGTTCTCTTCGGCGTGCAGGTAGTGCCGGATCTTGGTTTTCGCGCGCGACGTCACCGCGAAGTTCAGCCAGTCGCGGCTCGGCGTGTGCCCCGTCTGCGTGATGATCTCGACGATGTCGCCGTTGTTGAGGCGCGTGCGCAGCGGCACCATGCGTCCGTTGACGCGCGCACCGACGCAGTGATGACCGACGTCCGTGTGGACGAAGTACGCAAAGTCGACGGGCGTCGCGCCGCGCGGCAGCGACTTGACCTCGCCCTTCGGCGTGAAGATGTAGACCTCTTCCGGATAAAGCTCGATGCGGAGGTTCTGCATGAACTCGAGCGGATCGCGGACTTCCTGCTGCCACTCGAGCAGCCGTCGCAGCCACTGGAAATACTGCTCGTCGCGCTCGCTGCCGATGCGGCCCTCTTTGTACTTCCAATGCGCCGCGATGCCCTCCTCGGCGATGCGGTGCATGTCCTCGGTCCGAATCTGGATCTCGAACGGCACACCGCGGTCGCCGACCACCGACGTGTGCAGTGACTGATACCCGTTGGGCCTCGACATGGCGATGAAGTCCTTGAACCGTCCCGGCACCGGCGACCACATCTGGTGAATGATGCCGAGCGCGGCGTAGCAATCCTTCACCGTCTTCGTCACCACCCGCAGGGCGATGAAGTCGTAGACCTGATCGAGCGGTATCTTCTGGCGCTGAAGTTTCTGGTGAATCGACCAGAGACGCTTCAGGCGGCCGTCGATCGATACGACGTCGATCTGCGCTTCGTCGAGCTTCCGCCTCAAGTGCTTGATGAGGCCGTCCATCTGGCCTTCGCTCACCTTCCGCTTGGCCTCGACCTCGTCGTGCAGCGTCTGGTACGCGGTGCTCTCCAGGTGGCGGAATGCCAGCTCCTCCAGCTCGTTCTTGATCTTGCTCATCCCGAGCCGGTGGGCGATCGGCGCGTAGACGTCGCGAGTCTCCTGGGCGATGCGCAGGCGCCGCTCTTCGGGCAGGAAGTGCAGCGTGCGCATGTTGTGCAGCCGATCGGCGAGCTTCACCAGGATGACGCGAATGTCGTCCACCATCGCCATGAGCATCTTGCGGAAGCTCTCGGCCTGCCGCTCTTCGCTCGAGGCAAACTGCAACGACGACAACTTCGTCACGCCCTCGACGACGTGCGCGACGCGCTCGCCGAACAGCTCGCGCACTTTCTCGATCGTGTTCGGCGTGTCTTCGACGATGTCGTGGAGGAGCCCGGCGGCGATGGCGACCACGTCCAGGCGCAGGTCGGCCAGGATGTCGGCGACCTCGAGCGGGTGCACGAGGTAGGGCTCCCCGGACCGACGGACCTGTCCCTTGTGCTCGTAGGCCGAGAACACGTACGCCCGGCGGAGCAATTCGGCGTCGGCGTCAGGATTCGACGCGCGCACCTTTTCGATAAGGTCTTCGAACCGGATCATAAAGGCCGGTGTCTAACAAAACAGCGGGCGGAGCCGGCGCCGCGGGGGCTGCGGCTCATGATACCGGAAAGTCCTGAGACGCCCGTGAAATTGGGCCGAAAAACGGCCCTCGGCGCCGGGTTCGGCGCTTGACGATGTTTTTTGCGCTTCAATATACTGGCGCGGTTTCTGTTCACCTCGCCTGGCTCGCCGGGAGGCTCCCCGGCAGCGCGAAAGGGGAAATGCATGCGCTCTCGATTCACCCGACTGGTCGTCCTCGTCGCCGGCATCGCCGTCGCGACGTCCGCCTGCGGGAAGTACTCCATCAGCAGCATCCGGTCGCTCAAAGCGTTCAAGGATGCCAATGAGTTCTACGCCCGCAGCGAATACAAAGGCGCCATTCCCCTGTACGAGAAGTCGATCCTCCACAATCCGGACTTCGGCTACACCTACTTCTTCCTGGGCAACAGCTACGACAACCTCTACAAGCCCAGCCACAAGGGCGAGCCCGAAAACGACGCCTACCTGCCGAAGGCCGTCGAGAACTATCGGAAGGCCATCGACAAGCTGCAGGGCCAGCCCGGTGAACAGGCGGCGCAGTACCGCAAGCTCTCGTACGAGTACCTCATCGCCGCGTACGGATCAGACAAGCTGAACGACTTCGAGAAGGCCGAACCGATCGCCAGGGAACTCATCGCCACCGTACCGAACGAGCCGGGGAACTACCAGGCCCTCGGCAAGCTCTACGAGGATCAAGGCCGCTACGACGAAGCCGAGGCGAGTTTCATCAAGGCCATCGAAGTGAAGCCCAGCGATCCGCTGGGGTATCAGATCCTCGCGGGTTACTACAATCGCCAGGGGGAGTTCGAAAAGACCATCGACGCGTTCCAGAAGCGCGCCAACATGGAGCCGAACAACCCCGAGGCGTGGCACACGATGGGCAGCTTCTACTTCGACAAGGTCTCGCGCGACAAGGCGCTCGACAAAAAGGTCGGCCTCTCCTACACCATGAAGGGCCTCGAGGCCGAGGACAAGGCGCTCGCGCTCAACGCCGAGTACTTTGAAGCGCTCTCGTTCAAGAACCAGCTGCTCCGCGCGCAGGCGAACTTCGAGAAGGATCCCGCGCGCCAGAAGGCCCTCATCGCCGAGGCCGATCAGCTCCGCGAGAAGGCCATCGCGCTTCAGGCCAAGCAGAACGCCTCGGCCGCAGCCGCCGACGCCGCGAAGAAAGCCGGAGGCAAGTAGAAGTTGGAAGTTCGAAGACAGAAGCCAGAAGTGGACACTTTTGGCTTTCGTCTTCGAACTTCTAACTTTTCTAGATTCTCTTCATAACCAACGCGGAGTCGTTGCCGCCGAAGGCGAGCGACGTCGAAATCCCACAGTGGACGTGCAGATCGCGCGCCTCGTTCGGCACGACGTCGAGCGGGCACTCGGAATCTGTCTGTGAATGGTGAATGGTCGGTGGCACGACGCCGCGATCGATGCTGAGGGCGAGCGCGGCGGCCTCGATCGCCCCTGCCGCGCCCAGACAGTGTCCCACCATCGCCTTGATGCCGCTCACAGGCACCCGGGCCGCACGGTCGCCAAACGCCCGGTAGAACGCCCGCGCCTCCGCCTGGTCGTTGTGCACGGTGCCCGTACCGTGCGCATTGATGTAGTCAACGGCGTCGGCCGCCAGGCCCGCCTGCGCGAGTGCCAGCGCGATCGTGGAGACGATCGCGCGGCCGTCAGGCTCGGGCGATGTCGGGTGATAGGCCTCGCACGCCACGCCATAGCCGGCCAGTTCCGCGTAGATGTGCGCGCCTCGCGCCTTGGCGTGGTCGAGCGGCTCGAGCAGGAGCACGGCCGCGGCCTCGCCCAGGCTCATGCCCGCACGGCCGGCATCGAAGGGCCGGCAGGGCTCCAGATCCACCAGGCGCAGCGCGTTGAACCCGCTGACGGTCAGCGCACAGAGGACGTCGGCGCCCCCGCACACGGCATAGTCGGCTGAGCCGTACCTCACCGCATCCGCGGCCTGTCCGATCGCAATCGTGCTCGACGAGCAGGCCGCCACCACGCACGATCTCGGGCCACGAAAACTGAACCGCTCACCGACCACGTCCACGGGCGTGCTCGAGAAGTGATTGAAGATCTTCGACGGCCGGGCGCGCTTGACGCCGCGGGTCCGCATCTCGGCGAGGTACTGCTGGTTGCGGCGGAGGTCGCCGGTTCCGGCGCCGAGGATCACCGCCACGCGTTCGCCCTCGAGCCCGTCCGCGAACCCCGCGTCGTCAAGGGCTTCGGCCGTGGCGAATACGGCAATCTGGTCGGTGCGCGACCAGCGGCGACGCTCCAGGGGCGTCAGCTTGTCAGTGGCGTCGAACTCCGGGATCTCTGCAGCGATCTGACTGCGATACTCGCTGGTGTCGAACTGACGCGGCCGGCCGATGCCGCAGCGGCCCGCGACGAGGTTGGCCCAGACCTCTTCACGCGTCAGGCCGAGCGCCGAGAGGCAGCCGATGCCGGTGATCGCAACGCGCCGGTCGGTCATTGCGGCGCGAGCATGGTCGCGGCGGGCGCCGTCTCCGGTGCCGTTCGGCCGACAATGCCGGCGGCGCGGTACGCGCCGACGCGGCGCGCCTCGCCCGCGTGCATGCGCCACGCGACGGCGGCGGGCAGGAACTGAAACGGCAGCAGGGCGATGGAGTACAGCGCGCCCTGGACGCGCTGACCGGCCGTCAGGTCGTGCCGCTCGAGGCCGGCGAGCGACCGCCAGAAGGTGAAGATCGAAGCGTAGACCTCTGCCATCATCCGGACGACGCCCCCGTGGGCGCCACAGACGCGCGCGCGGCCCGCCCGGACGTCGTCCATGAACTCCTCGCGGGTCGTTGCGGGCGATTCCGTATAGGTGGTGCCGATGCAGCGCAGCGTGTGCGCGTCGCTGCCGCCGGTGACACCGATGATGCGGCCGGCGGTTCGGGCGGCCACCGCGATGTCCGCAATGAGCGCATTGTGCTCGGCCAGCATGGCGCCGTTGCGCGTTTCGACCGCTGGCGCCGCGGCCATCAGGCGCGCCACGTACGTCTCCGCCGGCATTTCATCGCGAAAGAAGAAGAACAGGTGATTCACGCCGAAGAACACGTTCTGCTGCGTGAGGTACGACGCGACGTCAAAGACGTTCGACCGAAGACGCTGGACTTCACGATGGTGCGCTTCGGTCATCCCGAGGGCGCCAAGGTGTACGCGCAGCCCCGGCGCGTCAGGAAACACGGCTTCGATTTCCTCGCCGAGGATGAAGTCTGGCGCATCGGGGTACTTGTTCAGGAACTCGAGGCCGCCGTCGATGCTGTCGTGATCCGTCAAGCAGACGAGATCCATGCCGCGCGCCTTGGCCACGCGGTACACGTCGAACGGACTCGAGTACGAGTCGCGGGCGCGCAGCCACCGGAAGGGACGCGCGTAGCCCGAGTGGTACGAATGAACGTGCAGGTCGGCCTTCACGAGAGGTATGCGCCGCTCACAGCGGCTTCAGCAACATGACTTGGATGACCCAGGACCCGGCGCCGGCATAACCCGCGGGCAGGAACCCCTTGCCGACGTCGGCCTTCAACATCGTATTCCCAAACGCCTTGAAGTTGATCGCGGCGCCGGTGCCGGTGAGCGGCAGCCAGCGCGATGAGTCCAGCGGATCCCGGCCCGAAGCGCGATCGAGAAACAGGTCGATGCGGAACTGGTCAAACACGTTGAAGGAATAGGACGCGCGGCCGAGCACCAGTTCCGGAAAGCGGATCCCGCCAGCCGGAATACCGTGCATGCGCACCTCGTCGAACAGACCGAACTGATACATGCTGAACCGATCGAGCGCTTCCCCGCTGTAGTACCCGACGCCGAAGTGCAGCGTCTGGAACATCGAGAGCAACACGTCCTTCGACATCGTGACGGCGTACTTCTGATACGCGAGCCGTGCCGGCTCGATGCCGTTCTCTCCCCACGGGTGCGATGCCGAGCGCCGGTATGCCGACGCGTTCACCGCCGCCGACACGCCGCGCCGCTTGTACTCATAGGCCAGTCCGCCGCCGTTCGTGACCGCATTGGCCGGGAGCACGAACGACTCGGCCGTCTGCGTGTCGTGAAAGTAGAAATCGTTCCGGAACATGTAGCTCGTCGTCAGCCGCTGGAACGGCGTCATCTGGTAGCCGAGATTGACGCCCGCCGACGTCGGAATGTTGTTGACGCTCTCCTGGCGGCGGATGCCGTCGTGATCGACCACGATGTCGGTGCTCGGCACGGCAATGCCGAAAAAGTCGAAGCTCAGATCGAGCGGGCGCGCGCCGAAGTTCGGCATCTGCAGGTTGCCCAGCGCCAGCACGCCCGCGAACAGCAGCGCGAACTGGCGGTCCTTTCCAAAGTTCAGGTAGTTGATGCCGAGGATCGGCAGCGGATACGCGTAGGACGGATCGATCGTCGTCCCGATCGCCATGGCCTTCGCGCGCGTCGTCCCGCTGGTGCTCACGATCCGCTCGCCATCCTGCTTCACCAGGTACCGCAGTCCCTGGTCGGTGTCGCGATACATGATGTTCGGGCTGTCGTGCGCGGCCTTGACGCGAACCGCGAAATCGGACGGGTCCAGCTCGAAGTCGCGCGCGGCCGTTTCCTTCTCGACGAGAAGCGTGCGGCCCGCAATCAGGAAGAGCTGCTTCGTCGAGACGCGAATGGGCAGGACGATTGGTTCGCCGTCAACCGTGGCGACCGTTCCGAAGGTCTGGGTTTCCTCGCTCGAGATCACGGGCGCGGGCATGTGGCCCTGCACCGTCGTCAATCGCACACGGCGAAACGACTCTGCGTCGATCCAGAGCCGGCCGCGATAGAGCGTCCTGGTTTCGTCCACCGGGTCGAAGGCCACGACGTAACAGCGGCGCCCGTCCACGTCGTCCGTGCCGACGAGGCGGTAGCGATAGTCGGCCGTCAGCCGGAGGTCGAGCGGCAACGACAGCACCTTCTCGGCCTGAAGGACTGGAAAGTCGGGCCGCTCCGGTCCCCACTTCGCGCCGTTGACCGAGAACGACAGTTCCTGCCACTCGACGAGACCGCGATCGAAGAAGAGCGTGTTCTCCGTCACGACGTCGAAGACGTCGACGGCCGACGGCCGGAATCGCTGCGACATCGTGGTGTGAGCGATGTACGTCCGGTACCGACGCTCCTGCGCGGCCTGGGTCTGCTGCTGCCGAAAGATGATCTCCGCCACTGACAGGGATCCCGCGGCCGAGACGTCGCTTCTCGACACGAACACGTCCGTCGCGCCGAAGTTGAAGTCCACGATGAGGGGGCGATCGGTCGCAGGGACGGTGAACGTGAGGAGCCTCGTCGCATCGCTCCACTCCGACGCGAGCGGCGCCGTGCTCTTACGAAGCGGATCGCGCAACGTCAGGGCGTGCCGGTTTGGGTCGACGAGCTCCACGCTGGCGGCGGCCGCCGTTGAGCCGGAAGGCCAGTAGACGAAGTACGTCGAGAAGTTGGTCAGGTTGTAGAGAAGACGGTGCGCGACGTTCTGCGCCGGCAGTCGCAAGTTGACCGTCTTCTCGTCGAGCGTGACGACCTCGCCGGACAACATGTCCTTCAGCGGCGCGAGCGCGTCGAGCATCGCGCCAGCCTCAGCAGCCGCGGCAGCGAACGACACGATGCGCTGGCGCTCGCCAAGCGAGCGCAGAACCTCGACGAGCCCACGCTGACCTGGCCGAACCGTTGCGTCCGATGAGCGGATGCCACCGCGCAGAACGATCGCCGTGGGGTCCTTCGCCTGGACGAGCGCTTCGACCACCGACGCTTCTCCGGCGGCGCCACCCAGGCGGAGGTCCAGCGGCACCACGTCCACGTATGCGGCCGAGTCCTCGGCGAACAGCGCGGTCTGCCACGCCGCCTGGCCCGTCGAAACGGGCGTTTGCACGATGAGCGCGCGCGGGCTGACCGAGCGCAGTTGCACCGCCGCGAGTTTCAACCAGAACGCGTACTGCTGTGCGGGAACGGCGGCAGGATCGACGGCAATCTCGTAACCGGCGATCCGCGCGCCCGAGTGCTCTGCCAGCGCGCGCAGCGTGGCACGCCAGACCTCTGTGTCGGCGCTTGCGGGGACGCCGTCGATGCGGAAGATGACGGGGACGGACAGCCGCGCGTAGAGCTGCAGGCGCGCGTCCAGCGCCGGCCAGGCGCCTGACACCGCCCAGGGGCGGACATCGGACCACGGCGCTGCCACGGTCACGAACACGGGAAACGGGACGGCCGGAGGGCTGAGCCGCGCTATCGCGGCCGACAGCACCGGCACTCCCGAGATCGACTCTTCGAAGCCGACGCCGCGGAGGGTGGCCGCGCTGCCAGACGAGGATGCGCCGCTCCCTTGACCGTGCGCAGGGGCCGCGAAGAACAGCAGAGCCAGCGCCCAAACCAGCGAACGCATCAGTCTCCGAGTTGGCTGACGAGCTCGGTGAGAGGGACGAACCTTGTGCCGCGAAGAATCGTTTCGAGCCGCGCGCGGAATCCCGAGAGCCGGAAGTAGTGTGCGAACCAGAGTCCCCACGGCAGCGAAACACGTGGCGGGTTGTCGTCGAGCTCCCACGGGTGAACCCACAGCACGGCCGGAGTGCCCGCACGATTGCGCCGGGCCAGCTCCGACAGCACCTGTGACGGCGACGAGCGGCGGAGGCCCCAGCCGCCGCCGAACGGCACGTTCTGTCCCAGGCGCCGCGTCACGGCTGGCGGGCACTCGACGATCTCACCGGACGGCGTGCGGCGGCGATGCAGTGACTGCGCGAAGCGATCGCTGCCGACGATCCTGAGGGGGGCCATGCTCGAGTCGATGGTAAACCCTCGCTCGGTCAGGATGTCGAGCGCCCACAGCGATCGATCGTTGATCGACCATTCGGGCGCCCGAAATCCCACGATCCGATCGATGCCGCAGGCCCTGATGGCGTTCACGCTGCGATCGAGGTCCTGGCGGAAATCTTCGGGCGCGAGCTCGTACACGCGGGCGTGCGAGAAGCCGTGCGATCCGACTTCATGACCGGCGGCGGCAATGCGCTGCACGATCGCCGGATACCGCTCGGCGACCCATCCCAGCACGAAGAACGTGGCGCGCACGCCACAGCGGTCCAGCAGATCGAGCAGGCGCAGCGTGTTGTCGGCCACACGGCTGGTCAACTGGGTCCAGCGGTCGGGCGCGATGGGGCCGCCCACCCCGCAGATGTGGAACCACTCCTCCACATCGACGGTGAGGACGTTCGGCGCCTCGGTCATTTCAGCTGTTGTCTGGCCGTGATGAAGTCCGCGATGGTGTTGACCGATTGAAGCACGCTCTTGCCCAGGTGTTCGTCGGTAATGGCGACGCCAAACGCGCGCTCGATTTCGAGCACCAGCTCGAGCGCGTCGATCGAATCGAGGCCGAGACCCTCGCCAAACAACGGAATGTCGTCCGAGATCTCCGACGGCGGCATTTCCAGTCGCAGGCTGCGAACGATGATTTCCTTGATCTTCGGTTTCAGCCCCTCATCCATAGACGTTCGCGTCACTCCTCACAACAGGCCGCCGTCGATCCGGATCACCTGGCCGGTGATGTAACTCCCCGCGTCCGAGACGAGGAACGCCACGATCGCCGCCACCTCGTCGGGCTGCCCCGCGCGCTTGAGCGCGATGGTGTCCAGCAGCTCCTCCATTCTCTCAGGCTTCATTCCCGCGATCATCTCCGTCTCGATGAGGCCGGGCGAGACGGCGTTGACCAGCACGCCGTACGGCGCGAGCTCGCGGGCGAGCGCCTTCGTGAGGCCCTCCACGCCGGCCTTGGAGGCCGCATAGCCTGACTGCCCCGCCAGCGCTGCATGGCCGGCGGCCGAGGCGACGTTGACGATGCGGCCGGCCCGGCGAAGCATCATGCCCCGAATGACCGCGCGCGTGCAGAGATACGTGCCGTCGAGATTGACCGCCTGCACCTCGCGCCACTTCGCCGGATCGAGGAACAGGAACGGCCCATCGCGGGAGATGCCCGCGTTGTTGACGAGAATGTCGATCGGACCGAACGCGGCGGTGACTTCCTCGACCACATTCTTGACGTCGGCTTCGACGGCGACGTCACCGCGGACGGGCAGGGCGCGGCCGCCGGCCGTGGCGATCTCGGCCACGGTCTCCTGAGCCGCGGTGTCGTGGCTCTTGTACCCGACGCCGACCGCGGCACCCTGCGCCGCCAGCGCGCGCGCGATCGCGCGGCCGATGCCGCGTGATCCGCCCGTGACGAGCGCCACTCGTCCATCCAGACGCTGCGAGATCGTCATGCGCGGATCACGATCGAATAGTTCGCGCCACCGCTGGCAAAGCTGTTGACGAGCGCGACGCGGCCCGCGAGCGGACGCGCGGTGGTGGCGATGTCCACATCGCAGTCGGGATCGACTTGATCGGTGCCGACCGACGGGGGCACCAGACCGCGCGTGAACGCCGCAATCCCGGCAAGCACGCCGGCGGCGGCCGACGCGCCGGATTCGCCAATCGCGCCTTTGAGCGCGACGACAGGGACGCCACGCGGACCAAATACGTTCGAGAGCGCGCGCGCTTCAATGCGGTCGAGCTGGCGAGTCGAGTTGGCTGACGCGAAGACAACAGCGACATCGCGTTCGTCCAGCTCGGCCTGATCGAGAGCGTCGCGCATGCAGCGCTCGAGTCCTTCGCTCTCGCACGGCCACTCATTCATCGGCGCGGCTGATGCCGTGGCGCCGACGCCTGCGATTTCTGCCAGCGGCACTGCGCCACGCGTCCGGGCCTGCGATGCCGTCTCGACGAACGCGACGAACGCGCCGTTTCCGGCCACGAACCCGTTGCGGCGCCGGTCGAATGGACGCGACGCTTCGCCGTGGCCGTCATCCCACGCGAGCACGTTGAAGTGATCATGCGCGGTGAAGTACACGGACTCGAAATCCTCGACGCCACCAGTGACGGCCGCGGTGGTCTGCCCCGTCGCCACGAGCGTCGCGGCGTACGCCATGGCGGCGGCGCTCGACACATCCTTGTAGTTCATCGTGACGTTTGGACCGCGGAGTCCGCACTCGATGCTGCACAAACTGGCGGCGGCGTTGCCGACCGTGTTGCTGAAGTCCATGGCCGACGCCCCGCCCGCGCCATGCGCGTTCAGCTGATCGAGGTAGTCCACCACGCTGTGCAGACCGGCCGTGGTACTCCCCAGCACGACACCCGCGCGCTCGCGCAACGGATCACCGGCGAGAAGGCCGGCGTCGGCGAGCAGCAAGTGACAGGACACGCGGGACAGCCGGCCGATGCGATCGACGCGCCGCCGGCGCGCCGGCGGAACGACCCGCGCCGGCGCGAAGTCCGGCAGAACGCCGCCGGTGTGCGCGCGGCGGCCGGCCGTGTCGAACGCCGTGATCGAACCAATCGCGCTTCGTCCGTCGAACAGCGCGTCTTCGAACGCGGCGCGGCCGATGCCGAGTCCGGAAATGCTCGTCGCGGCAGTGACGACGACGGACTCCGAGCCCGGCCGGGTGAGCATCGGCGTACGCTACCATAGCGGCCGGACGCACGATGCGCGCGCGCGGCAGCATGCAACAGCTCTTCGTGGCGGCGCTTGTCCTTGGCGCGTGGCTCGCCACGACGGCCGGCGCGCAGACACCGGATCCGGTCGCCGATCTCTTCGCCAGGGGGCGCGCGGTTCAAGCGTCGGTCCAGCAGTTCACCGCCAGATTCACGGAAACGACGATCTCCACGCTGCTCCGCGATCCCGTCGTCGCCACGGGCACCGTCGTCGCCACGAAACCGATGCAGGCCGTGCTCACGTACGATGCGCCGCAAGCGAAGACCGTCACCATCGACGCGACGAAAATGGTCGTGACCTGGCCCGGCACGACGCGCCGCGAGGAAACGAACATCGCCGAGGCGCAGCGGCGCGTGCAGAAGTATTTCGTGGACGTGACGGTCAAGCAGCTCCGCGATTCGTTCGACATGTCGCTCACCACCGATCGCGCGCGGCCTGACGCCGACGTGCTTCTGATGCTGCCGAAGCGAAAGCAGATCCGCGAAGGACTCGACCGGTTGCAGCTCTGGATCGATCGGCAGCGCCTGCTGCTCGTCCGCATGCAGATGGACTTCGCCGGCGGAGACCGAAAGACCTTCGACTTCCGCGACATCGTCACCACTGCGACGCGTGATTGATCGGCTCCTGCAGCGCATCCTGCGGTTTTCGTTCCGCCACCGGGTGTTCGTCCTCTTGTGTGCGGCGGCGGTCGCTGCCGTGTGCGGTGTCCTGGCCGGACGCATCCGGTTTGATGCCGACGTCCTGAACCTGCTGCCGCGCGGTGGTCCCGCCGTGGGCGCGCTCCAGACCTACCTCCGCGAATTCGGCAACGTCGATCGGCTGTTCGTGATGTTCGACGCGCCCACCGATCGAACCATCGCCGAATATCGCGACGAAATCGATGCGCTCATTGCGCGCATGCGCGCGCTGCCGGAACTGGGCGCCGTGGACGCCGGTGACGCCGCCGGCACCGACTGGACGTACGTGCTGGATCGCCAGCTGCTGATGCTCGAGCCAGACCGGATGCAGGAGGCGCTGGCACGCTTCCAGCCGGATGCGATGACACAGCAGTTGACGAATACGCGCGAGCGGCTCGCCATGGCGCCGTCGGCCTTAAAGCCGCTGGTCCAGCAGGACCCGCTCGATCTGCTCGGCCTGGTTCGCGCGCAGTTGACCGACCAGGCTATCCCGCTGGGGCTGCAGCCGAGCCCGGATGGGTACGTGTCTCCTGACGGCCGTGCGCGGCTCGTCGTGGCACACCCGGTGGCGGCGCCCTACGACACGGCCTTCTCACGCCGGCTCGATGCCGCGCTGGATGCATTGTGGGCAAATCGGCCGGCGGATGCGGCCGCCTCGGGCCTGCCGCCGCTGGTCGTGAAGGAGGCTGGCGGCTACCGAGCCTCGGTCGAAGCCGAGGATCTGATCCGCAGTGAGGGATCGCTCAACGGTGGTCTGACTCTCGCCGCCATCGTCGCGATCGTCGCCATCGTGTTTCGGAGCCTGCGACCGCTCGTGGCCGTGGTGATTCCGATGCTCCTCGCATCATTCGTCACCATCGTCGTCGACGGCGCGCTCCGCCCGCTGTCGGTCGTCGCGGCAGGCAGCGTGGCGATGCTGTTCGGACTCGGCGAGGACGGCGGCACACTGATGTACGTGAGCTACATGCAGCAGCGCCGCCGCGGCCTTGATGGCGAAGCGGCGTCGGCCGGCCTTTCCGGCATCGCGATCAGCACGACAATCGGGTTCGCGACGACGGCGGCGACGTTTCTGGGACTGGCGCCGATCGACTTTCCCGCCCTGCAGGAACTCGGCGTCCTGATCGGTGCCGGCATTCTCGTCAGCGCGCTGTTCACGATCGTCCTGGTCCCGGCGCTCGTGCCGCGGCGTCCGCGCCAGATCGAGCTGCGCCGCTTCGAAGCGCACGCGCTGGCGCGCTTCGTCGCTCGCTACAGGACGGCGATCCTCATCGCCGCGGCGATTCTGACGGCAGGACTCGGCGTCGCGGCCACGCGGCTGCGCGTGGTGCCGTCCGTGGACAAACTGGACGCGCACACGCCGGCACGTGAAACGGAACGCGACATCGCGCGTCGGTTCAACCTGCCGGAGGATGCGGTGTTCGTACTGGCCGAGGGCCGCGACCTTGAAGCGCTGCTCGAGACCAACGAACGACTGAAGATGGCTGTAGGTCCGGGCATCCGCGCGAGCTGGCCGAGCGATTTTCTTCCCTCTGCCAGGCATCAACAGGCGTCGTCAGATCAGCTACGCCGGGCCGCGCTGGACTCAGCGCACGCCCGAGCCGCGCTCGCCACCGCGAGCGATCGCGCGGGCTTCCGCCCCGACAGCTTCGCGCCGTTCCTCGATCGGCTCGATCGACTCACCGATCCTGCGCAGCGCCTCACCGTCAGCGGCTATCGTGACCACGGGTTAGACGGCGTGCTCGGACGGTACGTGCAGGAACGCAACGGCATGGTTCGGACCGTCGCGTACGTCTCGCCGCGATCGTCCGACGAGCTGAACCGCGTCGTCGATGTGGCGCGCTCGGTCGGTGGACCCATCACGCTCACCGGCGTACCCATTGTGAACGCCGAGCTTCGCGATCGATTTCGATCGGAGTTTCTGAAGGGCGGCCTCATCGGCACGATCGGCGTGGCGATCCTGCTGTTCGTCGGGTTCCGCAGGCTCGCTCCAACGCTGCTCGCTCTGGCGGCCACGGGCATGGGCATCGTGTGGAGCGTCGGCCTGCTCGCGCTGGCCGGCGTCGAGCTCGACTTGTTCAGCGTGTTTGCCGTGCTGATGTCGATTGGTGTCGGTGTGGACTACGCGGTGCACCTGCTGCATCGCGCGCAAACCGACGCCAACCAGGACGTGATTGCGACGCTCGCCGAAACGGGCCCTGCCATCCTGATCGCGGCCTCGACGACCATCATCGGCTTCGGCTCGCTCGTCACGTCGAGCTACGGTCCACTGCGCGCACTGGGTCTCGTCAGCAGTCTGGCGATCACCGGCTGCGTGGTGACGTCGCTCATCGTGCTGCCGGCGTGGCTGGCCAGACGATCATGAAGGTCTCGGCGCTGATCGCGGCGCTCAACGAGGGCCCTCGTATCGGTGCGGTCGTGACCGGAATCCGCCGGCATGTGGCCGACGTGCTCGTCGTTGACGACGGCTCCACGGACGACACGTCGGCCGCCGCGCAGGCTGCCGGCGCGAGCGTCATCCGGCATGACGTCAATCGCGGCAAAGGCCAGGCGATCCGCACGGGGCTGGCGCGATTGCTCGCCGGTGACAGCACACACGTGCTGCTGCTCGACGGCGACGGTCAGCACGACCCGGACGATGCGCCGCGGCTCATTGCGGCGGCCGGCCCCGCCATCGTGGTCATCGGCGAGCGGCCTTTCGACCGGGAGCGGATGCCGCGCAGCCGGTACTACACCAACATCGTCAGCAGCCGCGTCATTTCCGGGCTGTTCGTTGGCCAACCGGTGTCGGACGCACAGTCGGGATACCGCCTCATCGATCTCGATCTCGTCCGGCGCGTGCGTCTCACGGGCCGCGGCTATGAGATCGAGACGGAGATGTTGATCAAGCTCGCGCACGCCGGCGGCCGCGTCGTCGGGGTGCCCATTCAGATGAAATACGGCGCGCCAAGCAAGCTTCGCCCGTGGCGCGACACCACCCGCACGTGCTTCCTGGCGGTGCGGTATCGTTTCTTTCCGGCCCGATGGCAGTGAAGACGTTTCTCCCCCGTTGGCACCCGCGCGGTCTGAACAACGGTCTGATTTTCGGCACGACGTACCACGGCGTGTCGAAACTGCCGAAAGCGGCAGCGTACGGCTTGGGACACTTCGGCGCCTGGTGCGCATATCGATGGCAGCGGGCGGGCACCGAAGCCCTCGTGGACAACGCGCGCGCCATTCTGCCGGACGCCGACGAGGCGACGCTGCAGGCGCTGGCGTTGCGGACGTACCGCAGCTACGCCCGCGACACCGTCGATTTCATCCGCGCACTCTCCATGACGGACGACGAGATTCGCGCGAACGTCAACCACCTGAACGGCGAGCCCTTGTTCGAAGCGATTCGCAACGGCACCGGCGCGCTGACCGTGTCGCCGCACTTCGGCAACTGGGAGCTGGGCGGCGTCCTGCTGCGGCGGCTCACGGACATTCCATTGTCGGTGGTCGCCAGCCGCGAGCGCAGCGAAGACGTCGATCGGCGGCGGCGCGAGTTCCGCGCGGCGCTCGAGATTGAAACCATCACGGTGCGCGAGGGCATGGACGCGGCGTTTCGCATCCGTGCGGAACTCGATCGCAATCGGATCGTGGCGCTACTGGTCGATCGGCACCTCGGCAAGGATCGACTCGAAGTGCGATTTTTCGGCCGCCGCGCGTTTTTTCTCCGGACGCCGGCGCTCCTGGCGTTTTTCACGGGCGCGCCGCTCATTCCGTCGTTCGTCTATCGTGGCGACGACGGTCGGTTCAACATCGATTGCGGTCCGGCCATCCACGTCTCGCGCGCCGGCAATCGTGACGACAACATCCGCGCGGCCACGCAGCAGGTGGCCGACGAGATCGAGCGGTACATCCGCCGCTACCCGCATTACTGGTACCAGTTCTACCGGTTCTGGCAGAGCCAGACGGACTGAGCCGTGGATCCGATCTCGCACGCGCTGCTGGGTCGCGTGCTCGCCAAGACGCGCGCCGACGTCCCACCGCGAGGGTGCGTGGCTGCGGCGGTACTCGGCGCGCTCTCACCCGATCTGGACTTCGCCCTTGCCCCGATCGGCTGGGATCGGTACCTCGCGTTTCACCTTACCGGCACGCACACCCTCGTCGCGTCGCCGATTCTCGCCCTTGGCACCGCTGGCCTCGTCCGGCTGTTCGTCAGGAACACGGCGATCAGGCCGCTGGCGGTCAGCGCATGGTTCGGTGTCGTGATCGGACACCTGGCGTTCGACCTGGTGAGCGGCAGCGACATGGAGCTGTTCGCCCCGTTCTCGTCGATGCGTCTGGCGCTGCATCTCATCGGCATGGCCGATCTGCTCGCCGTGACCGTGCTCCTGGCAAGCACGGTGGCCATGAGGTGGCGACCCCGAACCGCGGCGGCGGCCACGTTGGTGATCCTGCTGACCATGCTCGGTGTGAAGGCCGTGTCGCAGCGGCGGGCACTCACCCTGGCCCACGTGTCGCTCGCCGCCGCAGGATTGCCGGCTCAACTCGGACATCCCGAAGCGGTGAACGGATCGTTGACCCGCTGGCAGATCTTCGGGCGCGTCGGCGTAACGGTGCGAGCGTGGCGCATCGACGCCGCGAGCGGCGAGTTGCGGCTCGACTTCTCGAAGGACATGGCCTCGGGTCCACTCGTCGAGGCCAGCACTCGTGCGGATGCCGTCCGCCGGTTTCTGGCGGTCGCTGATCTCCCCTTCGCGACGATCGAGACGACGACTGAGGGAACGCTCGTCGTCTGGTCCGACATTCGCTACTGCGACGCCGTGTCGTGCGCGCTGACGTTCGGCGTCGCGTTCGATGCGGCGGGCACACCGCTTCGTCAGATCATCCGCATCGGCCCGATCGAGCAGACGCGGCCGATGACGCCGAAGTGACGTTACGCGGCGGGGCGCGTGCGCGCGTACAGCAGAAAGTTCGACAGCGAGGCGGTCGTGGCGGCGCCGCCCGCCCGGACGTCGAAGCCAAGTCCTTCGAGTTCAGCGCGCCACTGGTCGGCCGTCCGGAACTCGAACGGACGATTCGGACGGCCCTGCAGCAGGGCACGGAACCAGTTGCCCGTGCGCACCATCCGGAACCGCCAGCCACCGGCGGCGTTCGCTTCTCGAATCACCAGCACGCCGCCCTCGTGCAGCGATGCGCGCACGCGTTCGAGAAGCGCGCGCTGATCGGCACGCCGTAACAGGTGCAGCACGTCGAAGATCAGCACTGCATCGCATGGCGGTAGCCCTCCCGTCGTGACGTCGCGCTCCTCGATGATGACGCCTTCGTCGAGTACCTCGCGCGCGCGCGCCACCATCCGCGGCCTCAGCTCGTAGCCGATGAGATGGAGACCGACCGGCGGCGAAGGCCAGCCGGGGGGCCACGCGCCCTCCGCGTGCACCGCAGGCGCGATGGACAGCAGCGCCAGCATGTAGCCCTGTCCGCATCCGATGTCCACCACCGTGCCCTGCGCCGGCAGGATGCCGTCTTCGAGCACGCGGCGGTACACCGGATCGAGCCGCATCTTCCAGCGCGCGAGTTCCCACGCGCCGATGCCGGCCAGGAGGTACGGCGCGGCGGCACGTTCCACGACCTCAATCGCCGCAGCATCCGATCGCGCCCGTCGAGCCGCGGCGTACGCCAGAAGGCCTCCGGCCATGGCGAGCGCGGCTCCGACAACGACGCTGCCGATGACGAGATCGAGCGCCAACCCGCGGAGGCGAATGGCGTCC
>Ga0111539_10001131_pt1 | contig 35269 bp, 37 predicted proteins | sample RhiMethybrSRZTD1_FD_79667 | JGI IMG/M metagenome (GOLD analysis project Ga0111539, IMG submission 79667) | Populus rhizosphere microbial communities from Tennessee, USA - Rhizosphere MetaG P. TD hybrid SRZTD1 (version 2) (version 2) | ecosystem: Host-associated > Plants > Roots > Rhizosphere >...
CGCAAGAGCGCTGCTTTCATTGGGATTTCCTTCTCAGTCAAGGGGTCCTCTGGCCTGGGTCGCTGTTTGTGTCACTGGTCGGGCCGCTTATCTGTTTTCAGTGGCTCAACATGTGCACACACATGTGTGCAATTTGGCAGTGAATAGCCGTGATGACGGGTGAGGAGCGACCCGGAGAATCGCTCCGCTCCCGCGTAAACGTGGCCAACCGTGACCAACAAGTGGGCGCAGTGATGAGCTGGTGGTGCTTGCAAAGCAAGTGCGCTACCAATTGCGCCATGGCCCCGGCGGCCGGAAGCCCATCCCCGAGCGGCCCGGCCGACCCACGATCGTACGTCATGGCTGATGACCGCACCAACCCTGAAAACTTCACTTCAGCTGAACGGCATCCGGCCATTTCGCGCTCAGCGTGCCTCAACAGTCTTCATCTAGCGTCAAGGTTTCAGGGAACGGCGAGCCGAATTCTCAGAATCTCCCCCGAGCAGGGGCGGTGGTCAACACTTCACGCTCAGGGCGCCGAAGAAGTTCCCGCTCGGGGGTGATTTTGTGAAAGATCAGACAGGGTCGCCTCCGAGCCCGAGTCCACGTACGCTGTTGCCCATGTGGTCCCAGCGCGAAGTCATCGACTATGCGCTGCAGCGACGCTCCACACTCCAGGCGCTGCAGCGCCCCGGACGCAGGCTCGCCCGGGAGGAAGCCTGTGACGCTGACCCAATGCTGATCCGCGCGGCGAAACACCACGGGGAGCCGTCGAGCGTGGATTGCCCAGTCTGTGAGTCACACGAACTGGTCAATCTGCAGTACGTGTTCGGCGATCAGTTGGGGCAGTACTCGGGGCGGATCAAACGGACCGCAGAACTAGAAGAGATGGCGCACGAGTTCGGGGAGTTCAAGGTCGTGGTCGTCGAAGTTTGCCCAGCCTGTGGCTGGAACCACATGATCCTTTCCTATCTTCTGGGTGACGGGGTGAAGCGCAAGCCTCCTCGCCGCCAGCAGACGGTTGAGGACATCTATGGCTGATCCCCATTGGGGACCCGTCGAATGGGAGCCCCAAGACGCTAGCGCGCGCCCGAAAAGGAAAGGGTCCGGCCGACGGTGGGCCCGCGGCATCGGCATCACCGTTGGAGCGCTGACCATCCTCGGCATGCTCAGCGTCATCGGCGTCGTCGCGTACGGCTACAACACGACAAAGCTCCCAGCGGCAAACGCTGAGTTCAACACTGCGACCACGTTTGTCTACTACAACGACGGGAAGAGCGAGCTTGGCAATTTCGCCATCCAAAACCGCACGCCGCTCACCTTCGACCAGATGCCGGAGAGCATGAAGCAGGCCGCGGTAGCCGCCGAGAACCGCACCTTCTGGACCGACAAGGGCGTCTCCATACGGGGCATGATCCGTGCTGCTTGGAAGATCGCCCGCAACCAGGACGTTCAGGGCGGCTCAACTATTACCCAGCAATATATCAAGATCTTGTACCTGAACTCCGAGCGCACCATGAAGCGCAAATTCCGGGAGCTCTTCCTGGCGTACAAGATCAGCAAGAAGATGAGCAAGCAGGAGATTCTCGCCGGGTACCTGAACACGATCTATTTCGGGCACGGCGCGTACGGCGTCCAGGCTGCCAGCAAGGAATACTTCAACATCGACGCCAAGAAACTGACCGTTCCCCAGGCCGCTTTCCTTGCCACCGTGGTCAACAACCCGAGCATGTATGACCCGGAGGAAAAGCAAAATCAGGCGCGCATCCTCAGCCGTTACCGCTATGTCCTCCATTCGATGGCCGAGATGGGCGACATCACTCCCGTACAGGAAGCCAAGTACGCCCAGAAGCTGCCGAAATTCCCGAAGGTCGCAGCCAATCAGCGATACGGCGGCCCGAAGGGCTTTCTGCTCAAGATGGTTGAACGTGAGCTGGGTGCAGCGGGCTTCGATTCCTCACAAATCAGCGGCGGCGGCCTCAAAATCACGACCACTTTCGACAAGGACGCTCAGCAGGCCGCCGTAGACGCTGCCCAGAAGTACACCAAGCAGTCCGCCGGGGCCGTCGGCCGGAAGTCATCCAAGCTGCATGCCGCGCTAGCTTCAGTTGATGTGAACAGCGGTGAGGTCCTCGCTCTCTACGGCGGACGTGACTTCGTCAAGAACTCGCGTAACTGGGCCACTACCCCACGCCCGACCGCCTCGACGTTCAAGACGTACGCCCTCGCCGCTGGCCTGAAGGACGGCTTCAGCCTGGCCGACACTTTCAACGGCAACAGCTGGACTCCGCCGGGCGACAGGAACCCGGTCCGCAATGAGTTCAGCCACCAGTACGGCCAGAAAGTCGACCTGATCAAGGCCACCGCCAATTCGATCAACACCGCGTTCGTCGACCTCACCACTCAGATGGACAACGGCCCACGCAAGATCATGAAGATAGCGAAGGCAGTAGGCGCGCCGAAGGGTGCCGGCTGGGACAACAATGATCGCATCCCACTTGGAACTGCTGAGGTGAGCCCGCTGGCCCAGGCCAGCGCATACGCGACATTCGCTAACGACGGCGTGGCGGTGCCCAACCACGTGGTACGCGAGGTCAAGGACCGGAAGGGCAGAGTGCTTTACGAGGCCCACCCGGAGAAGAAGCGCGCTATCGACGAAGACATCGCACACGATGTCACCTACGCCCTTTCCAATGTGGTCGAGCAGGGCACCGGACAGGCGGTGCAGACTCTGGATCGTCCGGTAGCCGGTAAGACGGGAACCAAAGATCGCAAGAACGCCGATGGCTCGAGCGACATTGTCTCCGCCTGGTTCGTGGCGTACACCAGGCAAATCTCCACCGCGGTCATGTACGTCGCGGGCAGTGATGGTAACGGTGATCTTGACAACTACGCCAGGCCGGGTGACAACACATTCTTCGGCGGCACGTACCCGGCTTTGACATGGGCGGATTACATGAAGCGCGCCACCAGCGGCCAAGCGGTGAAGGAATTCCCTGGTCCCGCATATGTGAACAAGGACCAGGGTCCGGAGCCGGACCAGACGATGCAGGAGACTCTGGAACCCACCGATAAGCCGCGCACGGAGGATCCGAAACCCAAGCCACAGCAAACGTGGAAGTGGCCACGAGGTTGGCCGAGTCCCGGTGCAACGGCGACAAAGCCGAAGCAAGGTCCTGGGGGCGGCAAGACGACGCAGCCCCGTTGGAAGCGGCTCCAGCCGAGCGGGAATCCGACCGGCGGACAAGGTTGAGCAGAGTCCCGTCCGTGATCGACGCCCGATCGGCTCACACACTGCCGTCGGCAACTGACAATTTCGTAGGCAGGGTCAGCCAGCGAATCGGCGGGCCGCTGGGACGCTACGGCGCCACCGGCCGGGCATGGTGGAATCCGCTACGCGTCACATTGTTGGTCGGGACATTGGTTTATTTGACCGGCGTGGTCTTCCGACTGCCGTGCCGGATCACTGAAGCCGGTCAGCCCCCCCCAGATCACTTCAAGTACTTGTGCTACTCCGACATCGGCCTGCTGTACGCCGGCCGCGGGCTGTTGCAAGGCAACACTCCCTACCTCGACCACGGTGACTATCCGGTTCTGGAGTATCCGGTGCTCACCGGCTGGTTTCTGGAGCTGGAGCGTCTGATCACCCGGGCACTGGGTGGGCTGCAAGGACCCGGGTTGACCGACCAGCAACAGGTCGCCTCGACGTTGATCTTCGTTGACGTCAACACGGTGTTGCTCGGAGCGTTGTTCTTGATCGCGCTCTGGGCCTTGGTGCGTACCCCAGTGGGACGGCCCTGGGACGCGATGATGCTGGCGGCATCGCCGTGCGTAGCCGCGGCCGCCTTGATCAACTGGGACATGCTTCCGGTGGCTCTCACCGCGCTGGCTATGGCGTTCTGGTCCGCACGTAAACCTGGCCTGACCGGCGTACTGCTGGGGCTCGGAACTGCGGCCAAGCTCTATCCTGCATTGCTGCTCGGTCCACTCTTTCTACTCTGCCTGCGAGGCAAACGGATGGGCGACTTCGTCATGACGTTGTCGACGTTCCTGGTGAGCTGGGGCTTGGTCAACCTGCCGGTACTGCTGCTGGCGCCCGATGCCTGGTTCAGCTTTTGGCAGTACAACTCAGCACGTGGCGGCGACTTCGGGTCGATCTGGTACGTGCTGTCGCTTGCCGGCCACCCGGTTCCCTATCTCAATTGGATCAGCGGAGGGCTGTTCCTGCTCTGCTGTATCGGCATCTTGATCTTGATCTTGTACGCCCCGCGCAGGCCACGGTTCGGTGCCGTGGCCTTCTTGGTCATTGCCACGTTCCTGATGACCAACAAGGTCTATTCGCCGCAGTACGTGCTATGGCTGCTGCCACTGATGATCTTGGCTCGGCCCAAGTGGCGTGACTGGTTGATCTTCACTGCGGGCGAGCTGATCTACTTTGTCGCAATCTGGTGGCACCTAGGCGGCTTTCTGTCCCCAGGGGATAGCTCCCCGGATCGGATTTACTGGCTCTCGGTCCTGATCAGACTCTGTACTCAAGGCTGGGTCGTGATCATGGTAGTTCGTGACGCGGTGCGGCCCGCGCGTGATCCGGTACGCGCTGAGGGAGTCGACGACCCCACCGGCGGCGTACTCGATCAGGCGCCGGACGCCCGCTGGTACCGGGTCTTCGCCGGAACCACAGTCCCGAGGCGGAACGCCTGATGGTGCAGCACGTGCTGCACCACAGAAGCGGCACACCTACTGCTATGCCCCAGACCTCCTCCTCTGGGCGGATCGTCATCCAGGCTTGGCTAGCGAGCCGCGGAATGATCTTCGGCGTAGCCCTGGTGTTGGCTGTGGTGCAGCACCGAACGCTCACCGACATGGTGAGCAACTGGGATGTGCAGCACTTCGCCAACCTCGCCGCCGGCGGATACTCTGCCGAGCCCGACGGCACCTTGATGGCCTTCTTCCCAGGCTGGCCGGCAATTTTGTCATTAGTCGATCAGCTGGGAGTGCCGATCGCCATCGGTGGCGTGATCATTTCCACCGCGTGCTCGGCGGTCGCCGCCGTCGCGTTGTACCGGCTGGGCGGGCGATGGGCGGCGGTGGCCTGGCTGTTCGCTCCAACCGCTGTCTTCACCGTGGTGCCGTACACCGAATCGCTGTTTTGCGCCGCGGCATTCTGGGCCTGGGAACGGGCACGTGCCGATCGTTGGCTAGCCGCCGCGCTTCTGACCGCACTCGCCTGCACAGTGCGGGTATCCGGGCTTTTCCTCGTCGGCGCACTGCTGGTCATGATCATGACCAGTGGTACCCCCGTTGTGCTCAAGCTGCGACGGGCCGCCCTAATGCTGATTCCGGCATCGGTGATCATGGCCTTCGCGTCCTATCTGTACGCGGTCACCGGCACCTGGACGGCTTGGTATCGCGCCCAGTCGACTGGTTGGGTACGCCAGCTGACCTGGCCGTGGGACTCGTTCTTGAACACGATTCCGGCCATCGTGCCCGGCGCGTACGCCGATCATCCGTGGTGGGCTGCGGTCTTCCGCGGCGAGATGATCTCCATGGCCGTCGGCATTGGTGTCACCATCTGGTGCATCGTCGTGAGCCTGCGGGCGCGGAAGTCTTCTGATCGGTTGGATCGGACGATGTGGGGCGAGGCTAGCTGGGTTGGTGTGCAAGTGCTGGCGTTCTCCATGTCGTACTGGTTCTTTTCGGTCAACCGTGCGACGTTGCTCTGGTTCCCGTTGTGGATCATGCTCGGCCGCTGGGTCGCCGGACCCTCGGACGACGTACGAACCAGCCGTTCTCGTCAGCTCCATCATGTGCTGGTGGGCTGCGCTTTCGCTGTGGAAATCGTGCTGATGCTGTGGTGGAGCTGGTTGTTCTTTACCGGCCACTGGGCGAGCTGAAGCGGGTGTCCCAGATCACACGAAACGCCGCGCGCGACCGTCAAGTCCCATAGACTGACCCGAGGTGACTCGGTCGGGGGACAGGTGACCATCTTGGGGGCCCTTGCCGAGGCTTTGATTCAGTCAAGTCTCTAACAGGGGAAATCGTGGCGCGCTACCGCAAGGCGACTGTTGCTGCGCTGGCTGCATCCGCACTGCTTGTGACATCCGGCGCGGCATACGCCGGCGATCTTCGTATTCGGAAAACTGTCGATGAGGCGCCGAGCATGAGCTGGGCTTACTACAACGGTGGGCTAACCGACCTCTCTCCAGGCACCAAAGATGTGTACGACGGCGCGCGAGCGACGGCGATGATGATGAGCATCGACAACGAGAGCACGTTCCGGGTGACGCTCCGAGGTCTGAAGAAGAGTGCCATGCACAACGAGTACGGCGCACATCTCCACACCGGGCCATGTGGACTCGATGCCAACCAACAGCCGACTGTCGGAGGACACTACAACACAACCCCCGCTGGCCAGTCGCTCGTCGTGAACGACAAAACGGAGGTCTGGCTCAACTTCCAGGTGCATTCACTTGACAACACACGTGCGACAGCTGTTGTCCCCTTCGTTCCGGACGGTACGCGGTCGATCACCTTCCATGAAAAGGCGACGGTCCACCACGGAGACGGCGTGGGAACCGCCGGGCTCAAACTGGCCTGCATCCCGCTGGACATTAAAAAGGTCGGCGGCGCTAAGTAGCAAGTGAATCTGATCGCCACCCAGTCGGCCGAATGACTGCTGAGCCTGTCGAACGCACTAGTCCGCTCCTTCGACAATCTCAGGGTGCATGTTCTGGCCTATTACCCTGACTGGGTGGAACGGATGTGGATTGACCTCGAGGGTCTGGCAAACCTACGCGATGTCGGCGGGATTCCGACGGTCGACGGCGGCAAGATCGTCCCCGGTCGGCTGCTGCGGTCAGACAATCTCCAGACGCTCACTCGTTCTGATGTAGATCAGCTACTGGGGCTCGGCCTTACCGACGTCATCGACATGCGCAGCGACTACGAGGTTGAGCAAGAGGGGCCAACTCCACTGGCTCATTCCGGGGTACGGATCCATCAGTTCTCACTTTTCCGGGAGTGGGAAGTCGGCGTGGGGGAAGACAAGCCCGACATACGTCCTGAAGTGCTGCCTGAAGAGGCGCTGCCATGGGTCGACCTGGAACCCAGCGTCCAGCTCGACAACGCCGTCGCGTCGGTCTACTTCTCCTACCTGGTGGATCGTCCCGACTCAGTGCTGTCGGCGTTACGTGCCATCGCAGCCGCACCCGGCGCGGCGCTGGTGCACTGTGCCGCGGGCAAGGACCGAACCGGAACCATGGTCGCGCTTGCCCTTTCGGTGGTCGATGCCGATCGCCAAGCCATCATCGATGACTACGTGGCGAGCTCGGAACGTGCCGCGCAAGTCGTGGCACGACTGAAGGCCTCGCCGACGTACGCGGAGAATCTCGAAGGTCGCGATTTGTCCTCGCACTTGAGCCACCCAGAGACCATGATCAGCCTGCTGCGACACATTGACGAGGCTTTCGGTGGGGTGTCGCCAATGTTGATCAAGATGGGCTGGACCGAGGAAGACAGCGACCTGCTGCGTGCGAAGCTTCGCGCTTGATTCGCTCTTTCTCACATTCAGTTGGGATCAAATTTCCGACCAGTGCGGACTATTCGAGCAGAGATCTCCTCAGACAAGGTCGATTTTCCGACCAGTGCGGACTTTTCAGGGAGGGGGTTACATCCAGGCGACACAGTCCACCGTTGCGGTAGTCAGCCGCAGCTCGACTGGAATCTCGTCGCCGATCTGCGGTGGCTTCTCCTTGGCGGGCAGGAAGACCTGACTTGATTGCATGTGAGGCGGCTCCAGGAACCAGCGCTTCTTGCCATTGATCGTGTACGGGCTAAGGGCCAGCCCCGCAGCAGCCAAGGTCCCCGTTGCTAGGGCAATCGCGCGATGCCGCAGAGTCTTTGCCGAGGTCGGTGCCTCCATCCCGATGCCATGCGAGGTGCCGCCGGCGACAACGACGATCCACCCATCCGCCGGACACACCCGCTGTCGGTAGCCGGCCCGTTCGCCGCGCTTGATCGCATGCACATCAAGCACTGTGGCGGTGTTGGTACGCGCCTGCTTGTCACCTAGCCAAAGTCTGGTGCCGACTCGTTGACGTATTGGGACCGGCTCGCCCTCTGCTCCACCCAACTGGCGGGCGAGCCCGACCGTTTCCTCTGAAGGCAGGTGGGAGAACCACAGGGTTCCTGGGGCCACGGCGAGGGCAGCCCGGCTAAGCCGCTCTGCTTCGGCATAACGACCGTCAACATGCAGCGGTAGGTGAATGGTCCAGCCGTCGAAGCTGACGCCAGGCAGTAGATCGGCGACCTTAGCAAGATCATCTTGTGGGATTCCGTGGCGTTTCATCGACGTCAGGACCTCGACAATTACCCGCGGCTGATCATTGCGCGCCGCCAGCAGTTGGAGGTCAGACAGACGGGACACCGTGGTGATCACTGACGGCTCAAGGGTCAGCTCAGCCGCTAGCGAGCTGGATGAGTCCCAGGGATTCAAGATCACCACATCGCCTGAGAATGCCTCACGGACAATGCCGACCTCCGATGGGATACCGACAGCGACCGCGTCCACGCGGAGAGTTTTGGATTCCTCAGCCAGCCGGCGCAGGCCGAATCCGTACCCATTGCCCTTGATCACCGGAACTATGCCGGGCGTAGCGCCCGCCACAGTTCGTAGATGTTCGCGCCAGCGCTCCCCATCTAACCGAAGAGTTACACCGCTCATAGTCGCATCACGACACTGATCACCGTCGTTTCATATAGAGGTCGAAAGCCTTGTACAGCAGGGAATTGAGCGGAAGATCCCATTCACCCAAATACTCCACCGCCTCACCTCCGGTGCCGACCTTGAATTGGATTAGTCCCAGGTGCGGATCGTCTGCCTCAAGCCCTTCGGTGATGCCGCGCAGATCGTAGATCGTGGCACCCGCCTCCAACGCATCAAGGATCATCTGCCACTGGATGGCGTTCGATCCCCGCACCTCACGTTTGGCAGTTGAGCTTGCGCCGTAGGAGTACCACGTGTGCTGTCCCACTCGGACCCAGGTGGTCGAAGCCACAAGATCACCTTCGTGGTGCGCCAAGTAAAGCCGGATGCGATCGGGGTCTTCGGCAAGCAGAGCATCGAACATGGTCTGGAAGTAGGACATCGGTCGCGGTCGGAAAAGATCGCGCTCAGCGGTCTCGACGTAGAGCCGATGGAACTCTGGTAGCTGATCGACCGACCCGCGACGTACCACCACCCCGGTCTTGGCAGCCTTTTTGATGTTGCGCCGCCAGAGCTGGTTCATGCCGGCCAGCAGTTGATCAGGGGTTCGTCCCGCGATCGGCAACTGAAACACAAATCGTGGCTGACCGGCCGCGAAGCCTTCCTCATCCTCCTGCGGCTGGCGCCAGCCCAGCTCGCGCAACCGGTTACGAGTCCGAGTGGTTTCATGATTGATCTGATCGGGCATCGCTTCGCTGAGCCGCGTCACCTGCTCGTCGGCGATGGCCGCCTTGATGGTTTCGGCGCTCCAGCGGCGCGCGACGGCTGGTGCTCCGATCCGGACACCAAAGGCACCGGCTCGGCGTACATGGTCGGCCAACGGCCTCAGCCATTCCCCGATGTCGGGAGCCGCCCAGTCGATGACGGGGCCCTCGGGCAGGTAAGCGAGGTATTTCTTGATCTTCGGAAGCTGCCGATACAGTACTAGGCCGGCGCCAACAGGCCCGTCCGTGCCGTTGAACCAGCCGACCGACTCGCTCCGCCACTCACTCTTGACCTGTCCCCACGCTGGCGTCTGGAGGAAGCTCACCGAGGGTTGGGCGGCGTTGAACTCCCGATGCCGATCGGCCTCGATGGTGCGTACCGAAAGAACCACACGTGAGAATGTAATACCCGATCTGCCTCACCGCTTGAGGTCCATGCTTTGCATAGGGCAGCCCTCTATTGCATGGACTCTGCGTCATATCGCCCGAGCGGCTCAAAAAATCTGCGAAGAATGGCGGCTCAGTCGCGCCCGTAAAGGCAAACAACCTAGTCTTCCGCAACTTTTTAGTACGCCACTGCATCAAAAGTGTCCCCTAGAGCCCACTGTGCGAGTACGGTGAACTCGGGATCTCGGGCTGCCCGGAATAGGCCCAACGCATCGGCCCCCGTGTTTCCCCGCGCGGGTTTGGTCCCATCCCCTGTGCGGACCGCCTATTCCGGGTTCAAGCGGCCCTAACGACGCTATTTAATGGCACTCTGACGTGCGGCCGGCAGATTCTCCTCCTTCCTCGCTCGCGAACATGGTCATAGCTCTAACAAAGCCCGGCCGCGAGCTCGTGCAGTCGGCGAACCGGCCGCCCGTCATAGTGACGTTGCCTGATGACTAACAAAACTCGTCGATTTCGCAGTAGTGCTTGTGCAACAGGTTCCCTTTAATACTCAGCGCAAGGACATCGATTCGGTTCTCGTCCCAGGAAACTGCCGCCGGCGTGTCATTAATGCCGCCGCCAATCGTCTCCCACTTGGTCCAAGCCCTTCCATCCCAGGACTTGTGTTGCAGGGTGTTGTTGTCGCCTTCCCGAAACAGATCAAGTCGGCGCAGGCCCCACGACGACACGGCAACGTCGGAGTGGAGTCCGCCGCCGAGGTCGACCGACTTGAGCCAGGTGGATCCGTCATACGACCTTTGGTACAGATGGTTATCGCGACCGCGGTAGAAGACGTCGATGAGGTTCGGGCCTCGCGAAACCGCCGCCGGTGCGCCTTCCAGGTATCCGCCGAGTCGTTCGAACCCGCGCCAGGCCGCTCCGTCCCACCACATGTGGTAGAGCGCGTTGTCGCCGCCTCGGACGAAGACATCTAGCCGATTCTCGCCCCAGGATGCGACGGAAGGGTTTGACGTGAGGTACCCGCCGAGCGGAAAGTAGCCCATCCACATGCCGTTCGCCCATACCCTTTGCCACAGCTGGTTGTCGGTCCCGCGTACGAAGATGTCAAGTCGATCTGGTCCCCACGCCACAGCTCCAGGGCCGCCGACAATTGCGGGCCCAAGATCGTCGGGCGGATACCAGACCTGGCCGTCGTATGACTGGTGCAGCAGGGTCTGGCCGGGGCCCTCAGCAAAGACATCCAACCTGCTGGGACTCCAGGAAGCCAGGCTCGGGGCCGAGTTGAACGAGCCGCCGAGACTCTCCCACTCGCTCCATTCCGGTCTAGGTGGCGTCGGCGACGGAGTTGGTGATGGCGTCGCAGACGTTGTCGGAATCGTGACCGTTGTAGCGGCCGGAACGGCAGGCCGCAGCATGACGAAGAGCCCGATGCTTGCAAGCAGCAGCACCGCGCCGCCGAGCATCGCCGGCCACCACCATCGACGCTGCGCTTTGATCACGCCTCGCAGCACGACCCGCACACTACTCCGAGTTGTCAGAATCTAGTTGACCTGGAGCTCAACTGGGTACTCGCGAGTCGGAATGATCAAGAGGTTTTCTCGATGAAGAGATGCTTGTGCAGTAGCTGACCGTCCGTGCCGAGCGCGAGTACGTCGATTCGGTTCCGTCCCCACGAGACTGCCGACGGAGTGTCACTAATGCCGGTGCCAATGGTCGCCCAGTCCGACCAACTCGTACCGTCCCAGAATCGATGCTCCAAGGAGTTGTCGTCTCCCTTGCAGAAGAGGTCAAGGCGATCCGGACCCCACGAGGACACCGCGACGTCGGAATGAAGCCCGCCCCCTAAGTCGATCGGTTTCTTCCACTTTTTGCCGTTGTACTTCCGCTGGTAGAGGTGATTGTCGCGGCCGCGGAAGAAGACATCGATCCTGTTCGGTTTTCGTGAGACGGCTGCCGGGGCGCCCTCCAGGTTGCCGCCGAGGCGCTTGTACGCGCTCCAGTCAATCCCGTTCCACGACTTCTGGTACAACGCGTTGTCACTGCCTCTGACCATAACGTCCAATCGATTTGGAGCCCAAGACGTCACCGCCGGGCTCGAGGTGATGAACCCGCCCAGTGGGTAGTAGCCCATCCAGCCTCCGTTCCAGGCTTTCCGCCAGAGCTGGTTGTCGGCGCCGCGAACGAAGATGTCGAGCCGGTCCGGCCCCCGCGCTACCACTCCGGGTCCACCGACGATGGAGGGCCCGAGATTCTCGGCCGGATACCATTTCGTGCCGTTGTACGCCCGGTGCAGCATTGTCTGGCCGCCGCCTCGGACAAAGACGTCCAGCCGATTCACCGTCCACGACGCAACGCCCGGTCCAGCGTTGAAGGAGCCACCAAGATCATCCCAATCGCTCCACTGTGGGCCACTTGGTGAGGGCTCCGGGGAAGGCATCGCCGGCGGCTGGCTGGATGGCTGGGGGATCGGCGTCATGGCGCGAGCGGCTGGACGCACGATCAGAAAGAGTCCGGTTCCCGCCAGCACGAGCAGTGCGCTGCCCAAGATCAACGGCAGCGTCCAGCGTCGCTGAAAGTTGATCATGTGGGGAAGCACGATCGCACAATATCTTCAGAAAGCCCGACTTGTCATCGCCTCAGGAGTCACATATGTCTCAGCTGTTACATATCATGACTCAAAATGATCACGAGTTGATCACTGCGATGATCACGTCGGCAGCCTACGTTCACGTAGGTTTCTGATGGTCTGCATAGGTTGCAACCCATGCAGACCGTACGCAACCTACGTAAACGTAGGTTGCATCACATGAGTTGGAGTTACTTGGCGATGATCTTGCCGGGGTTGAAGTTACGGCCCGGATCCATTGCGGTAAAGAGCCCATCGATCATGTGAACGCCGGGCGCTGAGATGTCTTGCTCCAGCCAGGCAGCGTGCTCGGTGCCGACAGCATGGTGATGGGACAGTGTGCCGTCCGAGTCGACGAACGCCTGTTGGATGGCGTTCTTGAGCGGCTCGTACTGAGCAAGGGGGTCCACACCGTCGTGTTTGAACGCAAATGTGAAATACAGACACGCGCCGGAGTGGTAGGAGTGCGAAAGGTGGCACATGATCCAGCCCACCACGCCAAGTTGCGCGTACACCTTTTCCGCGGCTGAATTAATGTTCCGATACAGCGGCAAGAGTTTTGACCACGGTGCCGCAGTCTCCGACACGTCGCCAACCGCGCCGCGATCAAGGAGAAAATCTCTGATGTAGGGCGTATCAAACTTCTTCTGGTCGTATAGCGCACCAGGACCCTTGCCGACCAAGATGCCGCCGTGCTTCCCCACGATGTCCTTGACGATCTTCTTCTGTCTTGCGACATGCGCCTTGCCGCCCTCGTAACCAATGAAGGACAGGCAGACCTCGTCCAGGTTCCAGCCGCGTCGTTGCAGGACCTTCATCAGGCCCTTGCTGATCATGGAGGAGATCGAGATGCCACTGGACTTCTTCCTTGTGGCAAACGAGAACGCGGTTTCCTTTGCGTCAGAAACTCGGGTAATGGAGGGATGCGCGTCGCTTGTGGAGATCTCCTGCATAGCGGCCAGCCCAGCTTCCCAAGAGGGGAACAGGTATCCCAAGATCACCCGCACTTCTGGCATCCGATGAACTTGGACGGTCACCTCGGTGATCACACCAAGCCGGCCTTCGGAGCCGAGCATCATTTCGCGTACGCTCGGACCTGTCGAGGTGTGAGGCAACGGCCGGACCTGCAGCACCTTACCGGGCATAACGACGCGCATGCCACGTGCGATGTCAGAGATGTCGCCATACTTATCCGACTGCATGCCTGAGGACCGAGTCGCCACCCAGCCGCCGAGAGTGCTGTGTGTGAAGCTGTCGGGGTAGTGACCGAGCACCCAACCCTGCGCGCTCAACTGGTCTTCAAGGTCGGGACCCTGGGCGCCGGCCTGAATGCGTGCCAGACCTGATTCTGGATCGATGTCGATCACTTGGTTCATTCGGCCAAGATCAACGGAGATGACCGGCCGGGTCTCGTCTTCCGGAGCATGCAGACTCCCGGAAATATTGCTGCCGCCGCCGTACGGAATGATCACCGCATCAGCGGCAACACTCCGATCCACGATTAGCTGCACTTCATCCTCATTGGCCGGATAGACCACAACGTCTGGAATCCGCGGGATATCGCCCGCTCGGATGCGCAGCAGGTCCCTAAGACTCTTCCCATAGGTGTGCACGATCCGATCAAGATCATCTTGTACGGTGTTTTCGGCACCGACCGCATCGGTCAGCTCAGCCAGCAGCTGATCGCTGATCATGGGCGCCGGAATGGGCAGGTCGTCGAGCGACATGGGCGCGGTCGGCGGGGTATTTACATCAAGATCGATAGCGTTGATCACGAATGGACGAAACGCCGGCTTGTCCTCGTGGTGAAAGCCCACCCCTTCGACTCCCCAGCCCCACCACTTCATGTGCTTGACGTCGGGCATCCCTGTCGTTCTCCTTCGCTTAAAGGGTGAGCACCTCTACGCCTGGCCGGCGCGGTACGTCATGGCATAGTCGATGAGCCCGCGCACCTCTTTGGCAATGCGGTCGGAAAATTGCGCAACCGTTTCGCCATCCTCAGCGCGCATCGGCTCCCCGAACGCGAGATACACCGGGAGCCGCCCGCGGGTCGGCCAGTTCTGGCCGTACGGCATTGCCTCGGATGCGCCAACGATGGCAACTGGCAGGCAGGGCACATCTCGGCTAATGCTCAGCGCCGCGGCCCCGGGCTTGAATGCAGCCATTTCACCGGTGCGGGAGCGAGTGCCCTCGGGAAAGAGCAGCAACGGTACGCCGTCGTCCAGCAGGCCGGTAGCCAGGCCGTGGCGACCGCGTAGTCCGGTGCGATCGACCGGAAACGCGTTGAAGAACAACGAGGTCAAACCCTTGCGCCACCACACGTCGAAGAAGTAGTCGGCCGCGGCTCCGGCTGCGACATAGCGGGCGAGCCCGCTTGGCAGCGATCCGAGAATCAGTGGCGCGTCGAGGTGACTCGCATGGTTCGACACAATGACAAAGGGTCGATTAAGTCCTTTGACATGCTCCTCGCCCAGCACTGTCACCGTCACTAGTCGCCACACCAGAGGCTTCAACAAGCCTCGCTGCGCAACGAACCGAGCCGCTGCATGCAGCGGCGAGGTGTAGCGGGTCTGGCTGGGCACGGGGTTAGCGTAACCCGACCGACGGTGGCGTATTGCGGTCCGATCAAGGCCCGGGCCTGTAGCAGTATCTCCGGAAAGTGGTCGTAAACGGCACTAATCCGATCGGATCAGCGCCGTTCCTTGCCACTTTCTTGAGAATGCGAAGCTCTTGAGAGGATCAATTCGCCTGACGCCGCTAGTGGCGGGTGGACATCAATCTGCGTGAGACCGCTCGTACGGTGCGGTGCGGCAGGTGTTGGCAGATCGTCATCAGCACCTTGTAGCGCTTGGACGGGATGGAGATCACCTTGCCGGCTACGGCGTCGTCCAGACAGTCGGTGACGAGCCGGTCAGCGTCCAACCACATAAGTTCAGGTATCGAGCCGACGTTGATCTTCGCGCGCTCATGGAACTCCGTACGGACCCAACCCGGACACAGCGCCGTGACGTTGACTCCGGTGTCATGCAGCTCATTTGCCAGGCTTTCCGAGTATGTGGTCACCCAGGCCTTGATCGCGGCGTAGTTGCCGGTGGCCACGAAACCTGCCGTACTGCTGACGTTGATGATCGTGCCGGCTCCTCGCTGTCGCATGGTCCGCCCCGCGGCGGCCCCAAGCATCAAGACCGCTCTGATCATGACGTCGATCGCGTGCTCGTGTGGAGTCGTATCCGCGTCGGTGAGTTTGGCCCGCACTCCAAAACCGGCATTGCTGATCAGCATGTCAATCGGCTGCTCGACACTGCTCAGCCGCTCCGCGATCCTGATCACCTCATCACGTACAGCAAGATCAGCAGTGATCGTTTCTACACTGATCGCGTGGCGTTCCTTCAAGTCAGTTGCGATCTCAGACAGCCGATCAGCGTCGCGTGCCACCAAGACCAGATCATCGCCGCGCGCTGCCAACGCCCTCCCAAACGCGGCGCCGATGCCTGCCGTGCCGCCGGTGATCAGCGCAGTTGCCATGAGCACACCCTATGACGCGGCCGCATCGGAGGCTCCGACGTCGTCACCACTTCGGTCCTAAGCCGTGATTCGGCCGGTCGTGAAGACGGCACGATCGGCGGCCCGCCGGCCGGCCTCCCATCCACGCTGATCCAGATAGCCTCCGCTTGCCGTTCGGGTGTGCGGGAACAGCCGGTCGAACTCCTGTTGGACAGCGCTTTCCTGCCGCGTCAATAAGGGCACTAGGTCTTTGCCATAAGACTCAGTGGCTGCCGCGTTCGCCTCCCTGAGCCGCTCGCCGATTCGCACGGCGTATGCGGCGAGGAAGGACCGCCGGAACGTTGCCGATCGGTCGAATGAGCCGGGTCGGGCGGCACCGGCCTCAGTCATAGCGCGAGTGGCCTGAATGAGCAGCGAGGTGAACAGCATCACTACCTGATCGACATCCACTGGCACGCCGACGATGGTTGCGATATCGAGCTGATTGAAATAGATCACCCTGCACCGGTTGGCCATGCCGACGGCGTTGAGTAAGCCGGCCTTGGTTGACGCATATGGGCTCTGCAGATGCAGCCGCTGGGCAACCACGGCAATCTGCTCATTGGTGGCACCCAATAGCGCCTCATCGATCGCATGCCGAGTCATCAAGTCCTGGGCCTTCGCCGTGAAGCTTTCGGCCTCCGCCGCGTACGAAGTCGCCTCGGCTTTCGCAAGCAGCGCCCGGATCCGGTTGAGTAGCTTTTGGCGCTCCGAATCCGGCTCGGCGACCGACGATCTGGGTGCGGGTTTTACCCACGCTGACGGTGGCGGCACGATGCGTTCGAGCGGCGGCAGGCTCGAGACAATGCCAGCCAATACGACTACGTCGCCCCAAGCATCTACCAGCCGGTAGCCAGCCCGGGCCAGCGTCTGGATCAGCAACCAGCGGTCATACCCTCCCGCGGACGGCGCCAGATCTGCGGCATCCTCAGCGACAGCTCTCAGCTGGTTGAGCCACTCTCGTGGCGCCAGTTCCTCAGCGCGGACGGCTCTGCCATGCTCAGTAATCACTGCTGCGATCTGTTGCGCCGACCGCGGAATTGCCTTGCCTACCACGTGCACTACGTCCAACGGCTGCCAGCCGTGTTCCCAAAGGGCAGTTAGCAGCGCGTAAAGGCGCGCGGTGATCAGCTCGTCCATCAACAGCAGGTCCACCGGCCTTAGGCCGGCCAGCTCCTGCTCGACAAGCTGCCTGACCTGCGGCCCAGGTGCCCGGAAGCGAAGGAGCCGGTCGAGAGTTCGCTCGGTTTCTTGCTGCCGCAGCCGTTTGAAGTCTGTGGCTGCACCAGATCGGGTGAATGGGTTGTTTTGGTCTCCGTTCCCGCTCTGGGTGGACCATTCCTCATCGCCACGCGGATGCTTGTGAGTCCGTCGCTTAGCCCGCTGCTTCGCTGCCCGGCGCTGACGATTGTTCTTCCCCATGGCCGAGGATCCTTGCAGCCACAGGTGACAAGAGTTTGTTAGTCGGAGCGAAATTCCAGGAGATCGGCAGTCTCCTGTGCGATTGCCAGCTCCTCGTTGGTCGGTATTACAGCGATGGTGATCTGTGACCCGCCCGGCGAGATTACTCGTGCCACCCTCGACGGTTCGCTGTTGCGCTCGGGATCCACTTGCAAGCCAAGGCCATCCAAACCCTCTAAGACCGCAGCCCGCAGAGTCGGAGCGTTCTCGCCAACGCCAGCAGTGAAGCTCAAGATGTCCAGCCGGCCAAGAAGTGCCAGGTACGCCCCGACATAGTGCTTGAGCCGATGGACGTACACATCGAACGCCAGCTGCGCTCCCTCATCTCCAGCGGTCCGGCGCTGCTCCAGCTCGCGGAAGTCATTGACACCAACCAGGCCCTTGAGTCCGGACTGCTTGTTCAGCAGCGTGTCGATCTCGGCGATCGTCATGCCTATCTCGTTGTGAAGAAAGGTGTGCAGCCCCGGATCGACGTCTCCCGATCGGGTGCCCATTACAAGTCCTTGGAGCGGGGTGAGTCCCATCGACGTCTCGATCGCTACACCACCGCGTATCGCCGAGGCCGAACAGCCGTTTCCCAGATGCAGCACAATCTGGCTCAGCTGACCAAGATCACGTCCCACTAGCTCTGCAGCCGCTCGGGACACAAATTGGTGTGAGGTGCCGTGGAAGCCATAACGCTTGATCCGATATTGCTGAGCAAGATCATGGGGAATCGCGTAGGTCGCCGAAGCAGCCGGCAGAGTACTGAAGAAGGCGGTATCAAAGATCGCGACGTGTGGCACGTTGAACTCCGCCCGCGCCGCCTCGATGCCGGATACAGCGCCTGGGTTGTGCAATGGAGCAAGCGGAATCAGGTCCTTGATCTCCTCGAGCACCTTGTCATCGATGATGGTCGGATCGGTGAAGTCTGGGCCGCCGTGAACGACTCGGTGGCCGACCGCACGAATACCGACAGTATCAAGATCAACACCGATGGCAGCAAGATCATTCGTCATCGCCCGCATCGCCGTGGCATGATCAGCAACCGGGCTGCCGGGCTCGCCGATGCGCTCCACAAGGCCCTTTGCCTGCACCTCGGCAGTCTCTGGCACCACGAGCTGGTACTTCAGCGATGAGGAGCCCGCATTCAGCACCAGGACTGGTGCCTCACTCATGACTGAGCTCCGGCCGCCGCGGCTGCTTCGGTTGGTTGCTCAGGCTTTATGGCTTGGGCCTGCACCGCCGTGATCGCCACGGTATTGACAATGTCCTCCACCAAGGCTCCACGGGACAGATCGTTGACCGGCTTGCGCAATCCCTGCAGCACCGGTCCGATAGCGATCGCGTGCGCACTGCGCTGCACAGCCTTATAGGTGTTATTGCCAGTGTTCAGATCCGGGAAGATAAATACCGTGGCACGCCCGGCAACCGCTGAGTCCGGCAGCTTGGTACGCGCTACCTCCGGATCGATCGCCGCGTCGTATTGGATCGGACCCTCGAGCAACAGATTCGCGTCCCGTTTGCGAACCAACTCCGTTGCCGCTCGGACCTTTTCCACCTCAGCACCGGACCCAGAGGTGCCGGTCGAATAGGACAACATCGCGACCCGCGGCTCGATGCCAAACTGCCGCGCTGTTTCCGCCGAGGAGATCGCAATGTCGGCCAGCTGTTCAACCGTCGGCTCCGGAATCACCGCACAGTCGCCGTAGGCAAGCACCCGATCGGCAAGGCACATCAAGAACACGCTTGAAACCGTGCTTACGCCCGGCTTGGTCCTGATGAACTCCAACGCCGGCCGGATGGTGTGCGCGGTGGTATTCACCGCACCCGAGACCATGCCGTCGGCCATGCCGAGATTGACCATCATCGTGCCGAAATAGGAGATGTCGGTCACCACGTCTCGGGCGTGCTCCAGCGTCATGCCCTTGTGCGCCCGCGCTTTGGCGTACGCGGCGGCGAACTTCTCCACCAAGCCTGCATCCAGCGGCGACACGATCGACGCTTCATCAAGATCAAGACCCAATGCGGATGCCCGTGCTCTGACCTTGGTCTCATCGCCAAGCAAGATCATGTTTGCCACTCCGCGCCGTAGCAAGATCGCAGCGGCCTCAAGGATTCGATCGTCCTCGCTTTCCGGCAGCACGATTCGTTGCCGATCAGCGCGCGCCCGTTCCATCAGCTGGTACTCGAACATCAACGGTGTGCGTACATCAGAGGCCGAAACGTCAATCGCAGACAGCAAACCCGCCTGATCGACCTGCTCGGCAAACACCCGTCGCGCAGTCTCGATCTTCCGGCTCGATCCTTTGCTGATCAGGCCACGGACCCTCATCACCCGCTCCGCTGTGGTGAACGTGCCCAGCTTGGTCATGGCGACGGGCAAGTCTTGTTGAACACCTTCGGACAACCGTCGGATGCTTTCTGGGATCTCATAACCACCGGTAAGCAAGATCCCAGACAGCGTGGGAAACGTGCCGGACTGGTGGGCGAGCATCAGACCCGGTAGCAGATCGGTACGGTCGCTCGGCGCAATAACTGTGACGTCCAGGAGAAGTCGATCAAGGACATGAGGCAGGCTCATTGCCGCCACGATGACGCTCAAAGCCTCGCGATCCATCCAAGCCTCGTTCCCCAGCACCAGCTCGCCGTCAGCCGCCTCCACCAGCGCTCGAAATGTCGGCGCCCATAGCACGGGGCTCTCCGGGATGGCGGCGATCACGATATTTCCAAGATCGGCAAGGGCGGTGCGAATCGCCTCGGCCGCATCATCAGCAACACGATTGGCGATAACCGCGACAGTCTGGGCGTGATGGGCTCGGAGCTCCGCGATTGCACCGGCGGCAGCAGCGTGGACCTGTTTCGGAGTCCGCTCTTGGCCGTGCACCACCAAGACCACGGGCGAGCCGAGATTGGCCGCCACCTTGGCATTGAAGGACAGCTCGGTTCCACTGCTCACGTCCGTGTAATCCGACCCCACGACCAAGATCACCTGGAACCGGTCGGTGAGCTGGCCAAAGCGTTCGACGATGACATGCAAGGCCTCGTCAGCATCCTCCCGGAGGGCGTCATAGGTAACGCCGATCGCCTCGTCATAGGACTGTGAGATGCCCGGTTGACTCAGCAGAAGATCAACAGTGAGGTCGACGTCATGGCTGCTGGTGGTTGTCGTGGTCAGCGGGCGGAAGATTCCGACTGAGCCGACCTGGCGGGTCAGGGCATCGAGTAATCCCAGCGCTACGGCCGACTTGCCGGTGAGGCCTTCAGGCGATGCGACGTAGACGCTGCGACTCACGATCTGACGTTATCGGCAATACCCGTGGTATAAGCGCCTGGGGAGATGGAGTCGGAACTATCTTGGTTCGCGTGGCTGCCCCCGTACCACCGGAGATTCCCGGCATGGCGGATTGGCGCGCAATCGCGCGGGGTGGCTTCGCGATTGTCTGGGAAGCGCGCCAAGAGTCGCTCAACCGTCTGGTAGCGGTCAAGGTCGACGAACGAAAGCTGGATAGCGAAGCCGAGCAGCGACGCTTCCTGCGCGAGGCGGGGGCGGCAGGCAGAATGTCGGGCCACCCGGGCATCGTCACAGTGCACGACGCGGGACTGCTCGGAGACGACCGGCCGTTCCTGGTCATGGAACTCTGCCCGGGCGGCTCCTTGACCCGGTGGATGACCAAGGAACCCCGACCTAGCCAGCGTCGAGTTCGCGAGGTCGGGGTACGGATCGCGGACGCCTTGGCGGCTTCGCACCTGCTTGGCGTACTCCATCGTGATGTCAAGCCGGCCAACATCTTGATCGACGCGTACAACAATGCTGGCCTGGCGGACTTCGGGCTTGCAACATTGATCGATCCGGACATGCCGCTCAGCGAAACGGTGGAAGCGATCACTCCCGCGTACGCGCCGCCGGAGGTCTTCGCCAAGCAGCCGGTCACCGAGTATGCCGACGTCTATTCGCTGGCGGCCACGCTGTACGCGGTGCTCAGCGGTCACGCGCCGCGTTGGTCAGAAACGATGGATCTGCCCAGCATTCCGGAAATGATCAAGCGGCAGAAGGCGCCGATCAAGCGCATTCCGGGAGTCGATAAGGCGTTCATGGATGTGCTGCTGAACGCGATGGCAGAGAACCCCGAGGATCGACCAACAGCCGCGCAATTTCGTGATCAATTGCAGGCGCTCAATCTGTCAACTCAGTTGGCGCCGACGCCGATGCCCGCACCAGAGCTTGAAAAGGTTTCTGACGCTTCACCGCCGCCACCACCTCGCGCGGAGTCATCGCCTCGCACCGAGGCGCCGCCTCGCACCGAGACCCCGGCCGCCAAGGTCGAGTCTCCGGCACCCACTCCATCAAGCAGATGGGAGCGTGGTGGACTGGCGACCGTAGCAGTCGCCGCGGTGCTGATCGCGGTGGCATCGGTGATCGCCGTCGTGAACATCGCGACGCGCACTCCGGCAGTTGAGCCGTCACCCTCTCTAACGTCGCAGGCAGCCGAAAGTCCGAGCAGAACTCCGGTCTCAGTACCGGCAGGATTCGTCGACTGCTCCGAACAGCTCGGCGTGGATACGTACTGCGCATCACGGCCGGAATGTTGGGGCGGAGTTAACGGATTCGGCGATGTTCTCTGGGTTGGAGTTCCGGAGGTCTGCAATGAAACGCACGTGTATCAAACGTTCCTTGCTGGTCGAATGACCTACGAGCTCCGCCGGCAGTCACAACTCCAATCGGATGCTCACATTCTTCGGGTGTGCACCAAAGAGATCGCGAACTCGATGTTGCGATCGGGAGATCGCCGATCGGACTGGGAAATCTACGCCATTGGTCCGCAGCACGATAACGAGTACTTCTTCCGCTGCATCATTGGCCGCGGTGAGCGGTCGGAGCCGCTCGAGTTTCACCAACCTGGCTAACAGGCGCCAACTGTTCAATTCCGCTGAGTAGCCGGTCGAGCATTCGCTCGAAATCCCAGCCGACCGGATCGTCGAATCCGCCAACCTCCCAGATCGCGGCCATGTTCGGATAACGCTTCCAGTCGAAGTAGGTGTCCCAGAAGCTGGCCCTGGAGTTCCAGTAGGCCTCCGCAGAGACGCCGGTATGGCGCGCTTCGTCGGCATCGCTGATCATGGAACGCGCCGCCCCTAGCAGCTGCCAATTGATCAAGTTGAAGATCGCGACGTTCTCGGCGCCGTCGAATCCCGCATCGCGCAGCGCGGCGTAGAGCGCCTCGGAAGCGTCCAGCACATTGGGTCCGATGGGAAGCCGGGCCATGTTGTAGTCCAGTAGCCATGGGTGGGCGCTATAGATCCGCCAGGTTTCCCGGGCCCACTGCTCAACCCTTTGCCGCCAGGACAGCTGTGGATCCGGTATCTGGTGCTCACCGTAGACCCGGTCGATCATGAGCTCGACGAGCTCCGAGCGACCTGGTACGTAGGTGTAGAGCGACATGACACTGACACCGACGTGGCTCGCGACCTTTCGCATCGACAGGGCCGCCAGACCCTCGGCGTCGGCGATTGCCACACCAGCAGCGACGACGTCGGTGAGACTGATGCGAGGCTTCGGCCCACGTACTGGCGGTTGCTGCTTGGGCGCCCAGAGCAGCTCGACGACTCGGCGGCCCTCAGATGTACCGGGCTGCTGATCCGTACCGTCCGTCCCGGTCACATTCGCCTCCTTTGATTCCGAAAAGTGTCAGTGGCTGGTGCTTATGTTATCTCCGTACAGTGTATGTTATTTTAATCCAGTACGGCGTACGGGATTCAGGTCGGAAGGGCGGGAATGATCCACGCAGGCATGATCCACACCGAGCAGCTGACTAGGCACTTTGTCAGTAAGAAGGAGACAGTCGAAGCTGTCAAGGGCGTCGACATCGACGTCAGGGCGGGGGAGTTGGTCGCCTTCCTGGGACCAAACGGCGCGGGGAAGTCGAGCACGCTGCGGATGTTGACGACGTTGCTGCCACCGACGTCAGGCAAGGCGTTGGTGGCTGGAGCCAGCATCATCACCGAGCCGGCCGTGGTGCGATCCCGGATCGGGTACATCGGCCAGGGCGATGGAGCCGGGCACAGTTTCCGGGTGATGGATGAGCTGGTCGCTCAAGGCAAGTTCTATGGCATGAACTCGTCAGATTCCCTGGCCCGCGCCAAAGAGCTGGCCAAGACCCTCGATCTCAGTTCGCTCGAGAAGCGGAAGGTCAGCACGCTGTCCGGTGGTCAGCGCCGCAGACTCGACATCGCCTTGGGCCTGATGCACAGCCCGCGGCTGCTCTTTCTCGACGAGCCGTCGACTGGAATGGACCCCCACAACCGAGCCAATCTATGGGACCACATCAGCGGACTGCGGGAACGACAAGAGACCACCATCGTGCTGACCACGCACTACCTCGAGGAAGCAGATTCCTATGCTGAGCGGGTCTTGGTCATTGATCATGGCGAGATCATCGCCAATGACACGGCTGACAATCTCAAGGCGACATTGGCCGGCGACCGAATCATGATCACCGTCGATGGTTCGAGTGCCTCGGCCGCATCGGCTCTGGTCGCCGAACGGGGACGGGAGTTGATCACAACGAACGGGTCTCGAGAAGTGACGATTGCCGGTCGGTTCGATCAAGGTACTCGCACGTTGCCCTGGCTGCTGCGTGAACTTGATCATGCTGGAGTGAACGTACGCGCGGCCAATTTGCAGGTGCCGACGCTGGACGACGTCTTCTTGAGCCTGACTGGTCGAAGCCTGCGTGAAGAGGAGGTGGCGGCATGAGCACACTTGTTGCTGACACCCGGAACGTCTTTCAGCGAGAGATGTCGCTGGTGCTTCGAGATCCGTTCTCAATAATCTTCTCGCTGGTGCAGCCACTGGTCTTTCTTGGGCTGTTCGGGCCGCTTCTCGCTGGATCGGTGGATCCGGCCGCGATAAATGGAGAGTCGCCGCTGCAATGGTTCCTGCCAGGGGTGATCGTCATGATCTGTCTTTTCGGGACGAGCACAACAGGGGCCAACCTGTTGTTCGAGATCACTATGGGCTCGTACGAGCGGGTGCTGGCGACTCCGCTGCATCGCTCATCGATCTTGATCGGTAAGGCGCTCAAGGAGCTGGCACCGCTTGTCGTTCAGGCTGCATTGGTCGTCTTGGTATCGATTCCTTTCGGATTCAAGCTCTATCCGGTACACGTGCTGGTGGGGTTGCTGCTGCTCGGCGTCTTCGGTGTCGGCATGGGTGCCTTCTCCAACGCGCTGGCCATTGCAGCGCGTAAGCGGGAATGGATGTTCTGGGCCGTGCAGCAGTCGCTGCTGTTCCCGCTATTGATCTTGTCTGGGATGATGTTGCCGTTGGAGGCAGGTCCGCAGTGGATTCAGGTGCTCGGGCGGTTCAACCCGCTGACCTACATCGTGGACGCAGAGCGAGCGCTGTTCTCGGGCACCTTCAACGATCCAGCGATCGGTTGGGCCGTGCTCGCAGCAGTACTTACCTGCGCCGCCGGCCTCTGGGTAGGCGTCAAGCAGGTCGCCCGCAGCACCACCTGACGACCATCCGACTTGTCAGCGTCTCAGAATGCTATAGCCCTTGAGACGCTGACAAGTCGGCGTAGTCAGACGTTCTCCTTGAGCCAGGCGATGTCGGCGCCCTGACCTTCTCGGCCGCCAGGCGTCTCGACGACGACCGGCACGTCAGCGGTACGCACTACCTCGGCCAGCGCTTCGGTTCCGACCTCGCCGTCACCAAAGTTGGCATGCCGGTCGGCGCCGGAGTCGAAGGGATCTCGAGAGTCATTGGCATGCACTAAATCAATACGGCCGGTGATGGCTTTGACTCGATCGACCAAACCCACCAGTTCCTCACCACCTGCATGGGCGTGGCATGTGTCGAGGCAGAAGCCGACCGTGTCGCCGCCCTTGGCCTGACCGATCGCGTCCCACAGTCGAGAAATGCGATCAAGGCGACGAGCCATGGCATTGTCGCCGCCAGCGGTGTTCTCAATCAGCAGCGGCACGCGCATGTTCAGGCTGTCGATGCACTTGCGCCAATTGTCAAAGCCGATGGCGGGATCGTCGTTTTTCAGCACATGCCCCCCGTGCATGATGAGCCCCGCGGCGCCAACTTCGGCAGCCGCATCCAAATACTGCTGGACGAACTTCCGGCTCGGAATCCTGATCCGGTTGTTGGTGGTCGCCACATTGAGCACGTACGGCGCATGAACATAGAGCGCGATGCCGGCCTCCTGGGCGGCGGACTTGAGCACCGAAGCGCCGCCGGCGTACCTGATCTCTGGACCCTTCCATGCCTGCGGATCCCCGAGGAAGAACTGTGCCAAGGTAGCGCCGCGCGCCGCCGCCTCGGCAACGGGATCGACTTGATCACCATGCCCGCCAACCTGCAACGTCACGCGTCTGACCCTCCGCTCGGACCGGGACGCCACCAGTCGCGCACTCGGTTGGCTGCGGATCCACCAGCAGTGCCTGCAACAGAGCCGATCTTGCTCACCAGCTTGTACAACGGATCGCCTGAGGTTGTGAAGCTCTGCTTGTACGAGTTGGCAGCGGCCTTGACCTCCTCGCTCATAGGAGCGTCCTTGTCATCGGAGCGGCGCGGATAGTTGCCAGCAAGGATCTCGGCATAGTCGGCGCCTGCTGCCCACTTCTGCAGCTCGGCGGCGCGCAACGCTGCCATCGGATGGCTCTTCCCACTCAGCTGCAGGAGCTTCAGCACACTGTCGCGTACGTCACCCCGCGTCTCATACTCCTCGGCCTGGTCCAGAAAGCCCGCCACATCAATGTCATTCGGGTTGCGGGCACCGGCCAAACTCGCATGTACCCGCAGCGCCGCGGCTGCGTCTTGCGAACACAGCAAGCCGGCACGATCGCAGGACAACTCCGACTTCCGGAACCACTCGTTGAGCGCGAGGATGATCGTCCGGATGCTCCAGGCACCAATCGGCAACCACTCCATAGCCGCGGCGAGATTGATCAACGCCACGAGCATCGTGCGATAGACGGCGTGGCCGGAGAGCACATGTCCCACCTCGTGACCGACGATGAACCGCAGGCCCTCCTCATCAACCAGCTCGAGCATGCCGGTGCTGATCACGATGATGGGTTTGTCCAGACCAATGGCCATGGCCTGCGGTGCCGGATCCTGCTCGATGTACAGCTCAGGCACCGGTTGCACATCCAGCGTCGTCGCGCACTCGTTGAGAATCTCGTGGATGCGCGGGTACTGGCGCGGCGAGACGCGGATCGCGGTCGCCAGATAAAGCCATCGGATGCTGCGCTCGCCGATGGCTCCGGAAAGTGCCTTCAGGACCGAGTCGAAACCGGGAATGGCGCGCAGCGCTACCAGGGCGCCACGATCGGCCGGATGCTCGTACGCGCGGGAACTGATGTCGGGAAATCGGATGTGCCCGCGACGCGCTGGCAGGTTTTCGTCCGGCAATTTTTCGGTGGTCATGCCCAGCAGCGTACGTGTGCGGGGGCGCGTCGATTCACGTCAATTCATATTGGCGATGCCGCTCAATAGGCCCATGGTCAACTGGAGGATGAGACCGAGAATGATCCAGGCAGCGCCGACGATGATTCCTGCCAGGGCCTTGCCGTTCTGGAAGCCGGCGCGGCGCGAAATGATGTAGGCCACGATGCTCAACACGAGCCCGATCGTGGACGTACACGGAATGATCGCCAAGATGAGGCCGACGATCCCGAGGGTATTGCCGGGATCAGCTGCTGGCGGCTGCGGGGTGGCCTGATAGTTGGCCATGGTGTGACTCCTCATGCGAGCGGGTTGGGCTGTTAGAGCAATTGACTGGTGTCTATCGAAGGCGAGCGTATCCGCATCGCAGAGCTGTGTGGATAGCATCGCCCAGTGAGCGGCGAGGGACTACTGGCGATCGATCAATTGCGCGCCACAGTTGCCGAGCTAGCCGAACCTTGGCAGCGGGAGGCGGCCACGGCGACGTTCCTCGAAGCGCATGCTCTTCCTGTCGTCGAGGGCAACATCGCGACATTTGCCGTGCTTGCCGAAGCTGACTCGGTCTATCTGCGCCATCGCATCAATGTGTGGCCAGATGATCTTGAGTTGTCGCGGATTCCAGGCACCGATGTGTGGTTTCTGACGATGGAGCTGGAATGGGCCGCTCGGGTCGAGTATCAGTTCGAGATCCTCCGCGGCGGGCAATGGTGGCGATTCAACGATCCTCACAATCCGCGACTGGCCCGGAGCCCGCTTGGGGAGTCCTCGGTGTGTCACGGACCGTGTTACGCCGTACCCGATTGGGCCAGCTTTCATACTGAGACCGAGGCAGGCAGCCTCATCGAACTAGAGGTACGCAGTCTGGCCCAGGGCCGCGACAATCGCGTCACGGTGTATCTACCGGCTGGATTCGAACCGTCGGAGCGTTATCCCTTGCTCATCGTTCATGATGGCGGTGACTATCTGGACTACGCCTCCATGAAGATCGTTCTGGACAACCTGATCAACGACAAGCAGCTGGCCAAGATCATCGTCGCGTTCAGCTATCCCGGCGAGCGGCTCATCGAGTATCCCGATGATCCTGATCATGCTCGGTGGATCAGCTGCGAGCTACTACCGCGTCTGGAGAACGAGTTTCCGCTGCAGTCCGCACCGACCGGGCGGTGCTTGCTGGGCACTAGCTTCGGCGCTGTGGCGGCACTGTCGACGGCAGTCAGGTTCCCGGGGACCTACGGCTCACTGCTCCTGCAGTCCGGCTCGTTTCTCTATTCAAATCCTGCCGTCTGGCACGGTGAAGGGTCGGTTTTCGATCCGGTGGTGCGCTTCATTGATAATTACCGCGCCCAACCCGTACTCGCAGCCGAGCGGGCTTTCATCTCTTGTGGAGCATACGAAGATCTGGTCAAAGCAAATCGGGCAATGCTCCCGATCTTTCGAAGCACCGGAATGAAGATCAACTACGTCGAGTCGCGAGATGGGCACTCCTGGGAGTCCTGGCGAGATCAGCTCGGTCCTGGCTTGTGCTGGCTCTTTCCTGGCGACGCCAGGCGGTAGTTCGCGGTGTCGGCAACCTACGTTCACGCAGGCTGCTCACGGTCTGCACAATTTGCAACCTGTGCAAACCGACAGAAACGTATGTGAACGTAGGTTGCAGCAGGGGGCCAGCCGAGTCATTCGCCGACAGATCCGTCGATGAGCTCCCGTACGACGTCCAGATGCCCGATGTGCCGCGCGTACTCCTGTAGCAAGTGCACAAGGATCCAGCCGAGTGTCGGCGGACCGCTGGAGAACCGGCCACCCAACCTGCCTCGATCGTTCAGCTCGGCATTGTTGACGCTGGCTTCGGTGCGGTGCGCTATCTCGGCCAGTCGAGCCGCCAGATCACTGACATTGTCCTCCGGCCTGACGAGCCACCCCTCGCCGCTCGGGTGCTCGTCACCTCGCGGATCCGATATCTGTTCGGCCTCGAACCCCCACTGCATCCAGCGCCGTTCGACGTAGACCATGTGCTTGAGCAAGCCCAGCGGCGACCAACCCGATGGCACGATGCTCTTCCTCAGCTGGTCGTCACTCAGCCCATCCAGCTTGGCCAGCAGGGTGGCCCGGTAATAGCTCAACTGTTCCAGCAGGATTTGCTTCAAATCCCCGAGCGATCGAGGAGGCTCGTCGCGCATCGTCGTCACGGTGCTAAAGGCTAGCTGTCAGAGCGCCGCAAGAACCGATTGGTGCCCGGCGTTGGTCACCGGGTAGAGTTCAGCGTTGGCCCGGCGACAGGTTGCCAGGCCGCAGCATTCGCCCTCCTGCTACGAGGCCGTCTCATAGCCGCTCAGACCAGAGGAGGTGGGGTAGCGCATGCGTGAGTACGAGGTCATGGTCATCTTCGACCCTGACACCGAAGAGCGTACGGTTCAGCCCACGCTCGAGAAACACTTGAAGGTGATCACCAAGGGTGGCGGCACAGTCGACAACCTGGATGTTTGGGGACGCCGGCGCCTGGCGTACGAGATCCGGAAGAAGTCTGAGGGCATCTACGCAGTGATCAACGTCACTGCGGAACCGAAGGACATCAAGGAACTGGATCGCCAGTTCACTATCAATGAATCAATTATGCGGACCAAGGTCATCCGGCCCGCTCTGCACTGAGTTGGGCGAGGTTATCCACAGATTCTCGTCCGGGCACGCCGAGCGTCAGTCCCGGGTGGCAGGCTGACAATTGTTGGTCTGCCGAGCCTGAAGACGGCTTCGCTCGGTGCTCAGGACTAACCGAAGACAACATCGCTCATCACAACGGAGAGTTTCATGGCAGGCGAAACCACCATTACCTTGGTCGGCAACCTCACCGCTGACCCGGAGCTGCGCTTCACCCCATCAGGGGCTGCGGTCGCGAACTTCACGGTCGCATCGACACCTCGCACGTTCGATCGGCAGACCAACGAGTGGCGCGACGGCGAGGCAATGTTCCTCAACTGCGCGGTCTGGCGCCAGGCCGCTGAGAACGTCGCTGAATCACTGCAAAAAGGGATGCGAGTCATCGTGCAGGGCCGGCTCAAGTCCCGCAGCTACGAAACCCGCGACGGAGAGCGGCGCACGGTGTTCGAGGTCGATGTGGACGAGATCGGCCCCGCGCTGCGTTACGCCACAGCGAAGGTCACACGCAATGCGAGCGGTAGCAACCAAGGTGGTTCCCCGCGTCCCTCGGCTGGGAGCTACGGCGATGACCCGTGGGCAAGCGGTGCGCCGGCAGCCGCCGGCGCCCGATCACAACAAGGCTCCGATCCCTGGGCAACCCAGCAGAGCGACGAGCCACCGTTCTGATCACTGAACTGAATATATAAACCAACCAAGGCACATTCCGGCCATCGGCTACTAGGCCGCGCCGGGCTCGAAAGGAGAGCACCACAATGGCCACAACACCCCCAGCACAGCGCAAGCCGAAGAAGAAGGCCAACCCGCTGCGCGCCGGCCAGAACATCGACTACAAGGATGTCGCGACGCTACGGAAGTTTATCTCCGAGCGCGGCAAAATCCGGGCCCGCCGAGTGACCGGGCTCTCGGTTCAGGAGCAGCGTCGGGTCGCCATCGCGATCAAGAACGCTCGTGAGGTGGCGCTGTTGCCGTACGCCTCCACCGCACGATAAGAGGTGCTGGCATGAGACTCATATTGACTGCTTCCATCGACAACCTTGGTGCTCCTGGTGACGTGGTCGAGGTCAAGGACGGTTACGGCCGCAATTTCCTTATTCCACGCGGTTTCGCGATCCGGTGGACCCGCGGCGGCGAGAAGCAGATTGACGGCATCAAGCGCAGCCGTGCGGCCCGCGAGATTCGCGGGCTTGATCATGCTGAGGAAGTGCGTGGTCAGCTGGAGGACCTGACCATTGACCTGCCGGCCCGGGCTGGTGATACCGGCAAGCTGTTCGGTGCAGTGACCGCGGGCGATGTCGCTGCTGCGATCAAGAAGGCCGGCGGCCCGGCGATCGAGAAGCGTGCAGTGCAAATCGGCAAGCCAATCAAGACCGTTGGGTTGCACACGGTCGGTGTCAGGCTGCACGACGCTGTTACGGCCCACGTACGGATTGTGGTCGTTCAGGCGTAGAGGGTCTTCAAGACTTGACCCCTGGCCAGACGCACAGAGACTGGTCACAGGCATCGGGGCCCCGAGCATGTAAGGGGTGGTCCCCGACAGGCTCAGACCGCGTCGATGCAGTAGGCCTGTGACCGGCATTCGCAAGGAAGGGTCCAGATGAGCCGGCTGACCCCCGAGTACCTCGAGCGTCGTCGGCGTGCGCAATTTGGCCGCACCATACTGGGCATTTCTGCCTTGCTGCTGATGATCATCAGCGCCGTCGTTCCACACATCATGGTGCAGGCGGCGACGGTACTGCCAGGCCGTTCCTTGATACCAGCCAGCCATTTCTTCCTGATCGCCAACCCGAACGCCGAGGCCTTTTCCGGGGCTAAGAGCGTCTTCGATGCCGGGCTCGGGATCAGCATCACCTACCTCGGCTTGGCGTTGCATCAAGTCGGTTTGATCACCGGCCTGACGTCGTTCTGGGTGCTCATCGTCGAAGACGTCGGCAAGTGGACGCGACGGCTGGTCCTGGTGTCGGGTGTATCCCTGCTCATGAGCGCCTCGACGGTGGTTCTCGGCTATCAATTGTTGACCCAGGCTGGCGTACCAACCGTGCTTGGCTACGCCTGGATACCCACGCTGCTGGCTGGGGTAGTCATGATCATCGGAGCCCGTCTGGCTCGCCGGCGTCTTGTCAGCACATGGTTCTGGGAGAAGCCGGAGATCGTACAGCCCTGACCTTAAGGGCGGTTTCCACAGACTTGTCCCCAGCTTGGGGATTAATCACACACGTGTAATTCTTGGTCCGTTGGCCGCCGGCGAGGCGGCAGCGGCCCGGGCGGACTACCGCCAGAGCGTCGCGATCACGAATGCTGCGGCCATGCCGCCCATGCCAATGAGGATGTTCCAGTTGCCGAGGGCGTCCATGAACGGGATCTGTGCCCCTGCGATGTAGTACGTGATGAGCCAGGCCACGCCGAGCAGTCCAACGGCGATAAAGGTGGGGGGTACCCATCGCCGGCTTGCCGGCGGCTTGATCTTCTTCGGCCGCGACTCCTGCTTCGCCTTCAGTTTCTGCTTGTCGGCGGCGGACTTTCGGGTTCTCGACTCGGGCACCAGGTTCTCCTTGCTCTTGAAGTAGGTAGCGTAGTCAAAGACTCGGGGCGCGACCTTATGTCGCGGCACGGGCGTCGAATTTCCCTCGACTAGAAGGACCGCAGACTTGTCCGCAGGTACGCCCACTCATGCGTGGCGCGCGGTCGTCTCGGTGCTACGCCGAGCCCGTGACGCACAGCGACGGCGCGACAAGAATCGAGGGCCCCTGGCGCGTACGCTCACCGCGACAATCTGCGCTGTGGCCGGCTTGATGATTGCGATCAGCGCAATACATGCTCAGGGCACCGATTTGCGGCCGGCACGAAACACCGATCTAGTCAGTCTCATTCAGGCCCAGTCGCGCCGGAACACCGAAATGGCTCGCCAACTGACGGGGCTCCGCAAGGAGGTGGACGGGCTGGCGGCACAGGCCGACGAGCAGTCAGATACGGGCCCGGAGATGGGCCTAGAGACCCAGCGCGTCGGTCTGACTCCGGTAAGTGGGCCGGGGGTCACGGTAACGCTCGATGATGCGCCGTCAAGCGTGGCGGCCAACGGTATCGAACCCGACCTGCTTGTGGTTCATCAACAAGACATTCAAGCGGTCGTCAATGCGCTCTGGGTCGGCGGCGCTGAGGCAATGACCATTCAAAATCAGCGGGTGATCTCCACGACTGCGGTGAAGTGTGTTGGCAACACTGTGGTGTTGCACGGCATCCCGTATAGCCCGCCGTATCACATCAGCGCGATTGGTGATCCGGAGCAGCTGCGCAAGGCTGTGGCCGCGTCTGACCCCATCCGGATCTACAAGCAGTACGTGAAGGCCTATGGGCTGGGCTTCGATGAGACGTCCGAGTCGAAGCTCACCTTCGAAGCCCATGAGGGCTCGCTCCATCTCGTCTACGCGGAGACGTATCACCGTTTCCGCATTCGCGGCGACAGCGGGCGACGTTAGCCCGCGGTTCGGAGCATCGAGATACGTGAGCAACGCGCATCGCCTATGCCGGAGAATGAGTCGCGTGCCTGCCGTGCGGATCCTGGTGATCGACAACTACGACTCCTTCGTCTACAACCTGGTGCAATATCTGGCTCAGATCGGAGCCGAGGTCGAGGTCTGGCGCAATGACGATCCGCGCTTCGGCGAGCCTGGTTTCGCGGATGGCTTCGACGGCATTCTGCTGTCGCCAGGTCCCGGTACGCCGGAGGAGGCGGGAGTGTGCGTCGATGTGATCAAGAGCCAAGCCGGCCGGTTGCCTATCTTCGGTGTTTGTCTCGGTCTACAGGCCATAGGCGTTGCGTACGGCGGCGTGGTGGATCGCGCCCCGGAACTGCTTCATGGCAAAACGTCGCTCATCCAACATCACGGAGCTGGCGTGCTTGCGGGCCTGCCGTCGCCATTCACTGCGACCCGGTATCATTCGCTTGCCATCGAGCCCGAGACCCTGCCCGCCGAGCTCGAGGTGACGGCAATCACGCGTAGCGGAGTGATCATGGCGCTCCGCCATCGCGACCTGCCGGTCGAGGCCGTGCAATTCCATCCTGAGTCTGTGCTGACGGAATGGGGCTATCAAATGCTGGCCAATTGGCTCGCCATCTGCGGTGACACCGAGGCTCCCACGCGAGCCGTCGGCATGGCCCCACTAATGTCGGCGCGCTGATTGTTGCAGCAGGAACTTATCCCACGCGCTCGCCGCGCTCCGGCGACAGCACCTCGACTGAGCCCAAGCCCCGATCGGACAGTTCCGCCCGGAGCTGGTCCGGCGTGCCCGCGAGGATGGGGAACGTACCCCAGTGGATGGGCACCACGGTGGAAACACCAAGCAGCTCCACAGCCTTGGCAGCTCCGCGAGGGCCCATTGTGAAGTGGCCGCCGATGGGCAGGAAGGCGACGTCCGGACGATGCAGCTCGCCGATCAGCGTCATGTCCCCGAACACGTCCGTATCTCCGGCGAAGTAGACGCGCCGCCCGTTCTCCAGCTGGAGCACGAACCCGACCGGCTCACCGAGGTTCAGAACCACCTTCTGATGGGCAGCCCAGTCCGCGGCGGAATGGGCTGCGTGAACCATGGTGATCTCGACGCCCCGGGCGGTGACGGTGCCGCCCTTGTTCATCCCGACGACCTCCGCCTTGGTGTCGAGGTCAGCCAACCACAGGCTCATCTCGTGAATGCAGGGCCAGACCGGTGACGTCCGCGAGGCGATGGTGACCGCATCGGATTGATGCATGGCGCCTATCTCTCCGCCCAGGTGGTCGAAATGACCGTGGCTGACCAGCAGGACGTCACAGCGGTCAACCGAGTCCGCAGCCCGGGGGGACGTGGGGTTGCCGAACCATGGATCGAGGATCAGCGTCGTCCCGGCCTCGGTCTCGATTTCGACACAGGAGTGGCCGTACCAGGTGAAAGCGAAGCCAAGGTCGGACATGGGTCGATACTCCTCGCGCGGTGGGGTCGTCGCAAGCGTAACCAGCGGCTGTGCGGAGGTTTCCCGGTATCAGAATTTCATGACTATTTGGGGCGCCGTGTGTCCGAGCGCGGCCAGCGCTACCGTACGCCGCTCGGGCGGAACTGCACGCTCATCCGCGGACCCACTGACTGCGTGGTCTTGGGGACGGCGTGCTCCCAGGTGCGCTGGCACGAGCCGCCCATGACTATCAGATCGCCGTGGCCTAGTTGATGCCGGATGGTGGCGCCGCCGCCTCGCGGCCGCAGCAGGAACTGCCGCGGCGAACCAAGCGAGATGATCGCCACCATAGTGTCCTCGTTCTTGCCGCGACCAATGGTGTCGCCATGCCAGGCGACTGAATCACGCCCGTCGCGATAGAGGCACAAACCGGCCGTGGTGAAGAACTCACCCAACTCCGTCGCATAGTGAGCATTCAGCGATTCGAGGGCCGTTGCGAGCTGAGGATGGGGCAGCGGATCGTCCTCGCCGTAATAGCAGAGCAATCGCGGCACATCGACAACCCGCTCATACATCTGCCGCCGCTCGGCCTGCCAGGGCACCTGTTCGAGGAGGTCCTCGAAGAGGCTGCTGGCACCGCTCAACCAGCCGGGCAGCAAGTCAACCCATGCACCTCGCCCGAGAGTCTGGCGTGTGACCATTCCAGCAAGCGGACCTAGCGCCGGTTGGTCATTGTCCTCTAGATCGAAGTCCGCGAGATCGAAGAGGGAGGTCTGGACAACGCTCGACATGC
>Ga0111539_10001132_pt1 | contig 35254 bp, 30 predicted proteins | sample RhiMethybrSRZTD1_FD_79667 | JGI IMG/M metagenome (GOLD analysis project Ga0111539, IMG submission 79667) | Populus rhizosphere microbial communities from Tennessee, USA - Rhizosphere MetaG P. TD hybrid SRZTD1 (version 2) (version 2) | ecosystem: Host-associated > Plants > Roots > Rhizosphere >...
GAAGGCGTAGTCCAGCCGGTCGGGCGCGATGTCGGGAGCGAGCGGCGTCATGGCCAGGCTGGGGCCGGAGTTAGGGCGATCTGAGTCGGCGGCCAATTCCGAAGCACGCGTGTGTGCCTGCTGAATGAATTGACTCGACGCGTACAGCCGATCGACGAGTCCCCATTCGACTGCCCGTTTCCCTTTGACGCCTTCGGCGACGGTCGAGAAGAGATCGGCGAGATCGCGCCGCACCTTTCGCTTATCGACGATGCGGGTGAGTCCGCCCGTGCCGGGCAAGACGCCAAGCAGCGGAATCTCGGGAAGGCTCACCGCCGAAGCCCCGTCGTCGGCGAGGGCAATCTCGTCGCAGGCCAGCGCCAGTTCGAACCCCCCTCCGGCGCACGTGCCCCTCACAGCAGCGAGGAACTTGAGGCCCGAGTGTGCGCTCGCATCCTCCATCGCGAATCGCGTCTCGTTGGTGAACTTGCAGAAGTTCACCTTCAAGGGGTGGCTCGCCTGCGCCAGCATGAAGATGTTGGCGCCCGAGCAGAAGACGCGGTCTTTCAGGCTGCGGATCACCACCGCGTGGATTTCCGGGTGCTCGAACCTGATGCGTTGAATCGCGTCGGCGAGCTCGATGTCGACGCTCAGGTCGTAGGAGTTGAGCTTGAGCTTGTAGTCAGGGACCAGTCCAGCGTCTTCCTGGACGTCCATCCCAAGTGTGGCGATTGGCCCGTCGAAGGTCAGTTTCCAGTGGCGATACGCGTCGGGGCAGGTGTCGAAGGTGATGGGTGAGGTCATGACACTCGACCACGAGGTTGAACGATCGTCCAAATCGAGTGTGCTGGATCTGTTTCACCAAGTCAACGGAGGGACGAGCTAGAGGTTGGGGATTCGAGGTTAGAGGTCCCACATCATCCAGCCAACCGCGCACAGCCAGAACGCTGCGTTCGCCGCGAAGATCGCCGCCAACATGGAGAAGAGCCGCGACCCGAACTGAAAATGCACGATGTTGTCCCCTGCGTCGATCGGCACCGCCTTGTACGCCATGTTCGCGCGATAGAGCGGGACCGAACGTCCGTTCACGGTCGCATGCCAGGACGGGTGCCAGACGTCGGCGTACGACACCCACGTCCCCTTCCCCTCTGGGTTGGAGACCTTCACGACGAGATTGTTGGCGTCGAACCGCTGCACTTCATAGCGCAGGGGCAAGGACTCGTCCGCCGCAAGGGACTTGCCCGATGGCCAGGGCGCGGGCGGCGTTGAAGGAGGCCCGGCACCCGCTTGTCCCCCACCGACCGGGAACACGAACAGTTCGTTGCCACGATACGACCCGTCGGCCATCAGCGGCGCGAGATCACCCGGTGCGTTGACGGCGTAAGCCTGCGAGAAGAAGCGTATCTTGTCGGTCGTCACGCCGGAGACGCGAGCCGCGGCTGATGTTGGGGGGAAATCCAGGTGCCCGTAGCCGAACCCCGGCAGTGCGGTTGCCGCATCGATCGGCAGCCGCCGGAAGAGCCGCATGAGCTGATCGAGAGGCGCCAGCCACGAATCCACCTGCAGCGACGAACCCGCTTCGTCGGTGAACCAGAAGGCATTGTTGGTCCAGTAAATGGCGCCGAGCACTGATCGGCCTTGAAAGTGGCGCAATAAGTTCGGACTGAAGCGCGCCGTGGCCGCCACTCGATCATTGCCAAACGGCGCATTTTCCAGATTTGGTTCGCGACGCACTGGATAGGGCATCACCGATGGGTGCGTCACAAATCGCGCGCTGGGCCAGACGACATCACTCCGAGCGGCCAGATAGGCAAACTTGAAGTGGTACACATCCGCGGTCACGAACAGGAGGACGACGAAAGGGAGCACGCCTCGGACCCGAGACCGTTCGCCGAAGCGCCGAAGGCCGATCGCAAGAGGTACGACAGCGATCAGGACGGCGCCGGCAAGCGCGACCATCGCCGACGTTTTGAGCCGACGCCGCATCATGTCCGGCTGGTAGGTGTGAAGGGGCCGGTCCACCTCCGCAACCGTCAGGGAATCGATGTACCTGTCAACCGCCGCTTCTGACGCCGAGGTGCGATGAGCCAGCCAGGCGCCCCATACCAGCACGATGGTCGCGGCGATGACCGCGACGTACATCCGCCCCCGGTGCGATGCGCCGGTCGGTAGGGGCTGCTCGAACAGCCACTCGAATCCGATCGCTGCGACGAAACAGAACAGCACCTTCACAAGCGGCGACACCAGGCCAATGTGCCGGAAGTACTTCATCCCCGGCCAGGCGTAGAAAAGCGCGGTGGAAACGGGCGTCCCCAACGTGAAGAGGAGCAGGGTAGCGGCGATGAGCACCAGGTGCAGGCGACGCCGATCCACCGCGACAACGCCGATCAACAACAATGGCGCAAGCAGGATCCCGCCGTAGAGGGTGAGATCCAGCCAGGGCGAGAGGTTCAGGACCATCTCAATCCATTTGTGTAGATCGGTGACCCCGCCATAAGTGAGAAACGTCCCGAGGTCGAGGCTGCCGTCCTGGGCACGACCGGGGTTGTAGCTCGCCAGTTGGTCCGTGCCGATCGTGAGATACCCGTACGCCAGCACGAACGAGATCATCCCCAGGGCAATCGCGGCGCACGCCGCCCATCCCCATCGAAGGGCACGGGCACGCTCCCAGACGATCTGAGGATTCACGACGGCGAAGCACACGAAGTAGGCGGCCACGACGAAGGACACGACCGGAATGAAGTACGGCAGGTTCCCCACCGTTTGCAGCGCCAGTAGGTTGAGTGCGAGAAAGAACCAGCGCCAGCGCGCGGTCTCCAGGAAGCGATGTCCCAGTTCGAGGATCAGAGGAATCGCGTAGTACAGTCGGAAGTTCCAATACGGCTGATCGAGCCACACGCAGGAGCCCACCACACTCACGGCGACGAAGAAGACGGCAGGGGCCCGGAAGAAACGCCGCGCCAGCAGCCACGTGCCGGTCAGTAGGATCATTTCGTCCACGAAGAGTCCGACGTGGTACACCGAGAGCAGATCCACACTCCGAAGCAGCGGGCCGGTGTACAAGAGCACGTTCTGTAGAAAGCTGCCCTGAATCCCATACCAGAACGTCGACACCGTGCCGTGCGTCATGAACGGGATCCACTGCGCCACCTCGTGCGACTGGATCGCGTTGTTGAGGAAGTAGTACTGGAGCGCGAAATACTGGAACCCGTCGTGCCCCATGGGAATGCGATGCTGCAGGATGGCCCTGACCGTGTGCGCCAGTTCGATCACAACGATCGACAGAAACAGCGCACGTGGCAGGGCGAGACGGGGCGGGTTGGACAAGGTTCTAGAGTTCTACGGTTCTAGGTTCTACGGTTCTAGGTTCTACGGTTCTACGGTTCTAGGTTCTACGGTTCAAGATCCAATCGACGGCCTCGGTCAAGCTCGTCGCGCGGAGGTCGGGCTCGCTGTGAAGAGGCTCCGTGTGCCCCGAGTTGATGAAGATGGTCGCCTTCACGTGGGCATTCTTCCCCGCTTCGATATCGCGCCACCGATCCCCCACCATGTAGCTGCGGGCGACGTCGTAGACCGGCGCCTGCAAGAGCAAGCCAGGCTGAGGTTTCCGACACGGGCAGTGATCCGCATCGTCGTGATAGCAGACTCGGATCTCGTCGACCGGAAGCTTCGCGGCCAATGCGGCATTCAGCGTCTCCACCATTGCGCGCGTCTGCGTCCCGCGCGCCACGTCGGGCTGATTGGTGACCACAATGAGCGCAAAGCCGGCGCGTTTCAAGCGCTCCAGTGCCGCGGGCACGTCGGGCGGAATCTCGAGCTCATCCAGAGTCGCGGGAGCCAGCGGCATCCCGTCCTTGAGGATCACGCGGTTGAGCACACCGTCCCGATCGAGAAACACCGCAGGACCATTCACTGCGGCCCCTCGGGTTTGTGACGCGGCGCGTGAATCTGCAGCTCGGCCACTCTCCAGAGATTGTGGTGCTCGGCGAGCTGTTGAAGTCGAACAAAGCGCGCCGGACGCGCATCGAACGTGAAATGCATCGCCGCCTCGCGCGGCCCGACGACCGCCGCTCGGAACGACCGGGCGACAGTCGGTCCCTTCCAGACCTGATTCCACGACACTCCGTCGACCGAAAGATCGATCACGAGCAGTCGGGGAAAGTCTCGCGCAAACTCACCAAGCGCGTAGGTCACGCCACCAACGTCTCGCACGACGCCGAGATCAGCAGTCAACCACTGGCCGGGGCGCTGGCGGTCGTTCCCCCACCACGTGTCAAGCCGCCCGTCCCACGCGTACTCGGCTTCGGGCACAAATCCGCGCATGCCCGCAATCGGCAGCGCCTCCCCAACGGCCTCGTCCGGTGGGTCCACGGCAGGGACGCGGTAGAGGGTGCGCACGCCGTCGTTGGCGATGCGGGCCACGCCCGGGGTTGTCGCCACGTAGTTCGCCCATGAGCCCACTTGTCCGGCCGCTCCTTCGGTCACCACGTCGAACGATCCGAATGATGCCAGCGCGGTAATCATTTCCGGATCACGTGAGTTGAGACCTGTCTGCAGTGGGTCGTAGTGCGCGGGATCGTAGCCGCTGACGCCGTTGAACACCGGGCGGCGATGCCAGAGCGATCGGAATGTCGCCGCCGCGTCCCACTGCGGACCGAGCGGTAGCTCGAGAATCGGCTGCGCGCGGGACCCGTCGGCCACGCCCGGTGGCTCGACCATCGGCCACGGGATGGCGGGGTTGGCCATCGGCATCCCGGTAATCCAGCCGTCGAGCATGATGCCGACCATGGCCACACCGAACAATCCATTCTTGAGTACGCCGAGGCGAGGCAGTCGCGCGAAGGCAAGTCCGGCGGCGGCAGCCAGACATAGCGTGCCGAGCATCCAGAACCGCATCGGCACTCGGACTTCGTCGAACCCCGGGAGGTACATCAGCAACCGGTACGGCGCCAGACTGAGCACGACGCGGTTATTCGACAGCAGCACCGGCCCAATGGCAAACACCGCCATGACCATCGTGGCGATCGCATAGAACACGAACGGGCTGCGGCGCCGAAACGCCCCGCGCGTGACGTCGGTGAGCACGAGCGGAACGCCGCACAGAACCAGCAGCGTCACCGCCCGCCGGGTATCGGTCATTTTCACCGGGATGCCGTAGATCGATGTACTCCACGGCCCGACGAAGATTGTGTAGGCCAGGGCGCTGAGGCTGCCGACGGTGATGAGAAACAGCAACACGCGCACCCAGCGACGCCGCAGCACGGTCGCTCCGGACCCACGCGCTAGCAGTGCGACGACCAGGGCAGTCAGGACCATCGCGACGGCGGTCACGCCGGGGAAGTGATTGTCGCCCGACTGGGGAAGCACCTGGCCCCAGAGCCAGACCAGCCCCGACACCTCCAACCATGACCGCGCGGGCGGCACGCTGAAGCCGGGAAAGTCCGTCAAATTACGGCGAAGACCGTAGAACTCGTGCACGGCACGATACTTCAACAGAATTGGGACGAGCGGCAGACTGGCCAGCACCCAGGCCACGAGAATTTTCGGCACGGCGGGCCACGATTCTCGTGTCGAGCAGAAGAACAGCAGCCACAAACCAATGAGCACGCCTCCCATGAGCATCAGGTAGCCGTTGGCGAGCGACTGGAGCAGCCAGGTCGAGCCGAACAGCACCAGCCAACGCGCGCGGCGATCGGCAATGTAGCCATGCAGCCCCAGCAGCGCGAGCGGCATCCAATAGGACGTGACCATCTGCAGATGGGGCATCTCCGACATGCGGTAGGGCGCGAACCCGTAGGCCAGACCGGCCAGGAACGCGGCGTCGGTGCGGCGCGTGACGAATTGCACCAGCAGGAACATGGCGAACGCGGACAGGGGCCAGGTGAGGAACAGCGCCACGTTGTAGGTGGTGAGCGGATTACCGCTGAACCAATAGACGAAGTTCGAGACCGCGCTGACCCCCAGGAAGCTTTCGGTGAAGGCGGTGACGTCGTGTGTGAGATGGAAGAACGGCGGATTCCACCACGCCTCCGACAACGGGATAGTCCGCGCGTTCAATGTCAGAACGGTCGCGACCAGCGCGGGATCGCCGGCGTCGCCAGCGATCCGGGTGCTGGCTTGCTCGAGAAGCGGCCGCGTGTACACCGCCGCCAGGACGAGATAGAGCGCCAGCACGGCGATGCTTCGCAGCCAGTTCCTGCCGCGGCTGCTCTTCGACTGTTCAGGTGTAGTCACTGATCGTGTGACGGCGATTCTACCGTCTGTAACGCGCACGGATCTTCAGCAGCTCGAACGGGGCTTCCAGCATGTGCGCCACGCGGAGCTTCGATCCGCCGACCTCCCGCCAGGCGCTCAGCGGAACTTCGACCGTGGTTCGACGAACCTCCTCCTGCCCGAACTGCCCGATCAAACGGGCGAGGATCTCCACGTCGAAGAGCCATCGGGTCATGAACCGCTCGGCGAACAGCACCTCGGCCAGTTCACGACGAAACAGCTTCGCGCCACACTGCGAGTCGTAGATCGGCAGATCGAGAATCACACTGGCCAGCGTCGAGAACACGCGGCCAAGGTAGCGCCGGATCGCTCGCCGCTTGATCTTCGAGCCGAGCCTGCGCACCCGCGACCCCATCACGAACCGGCTGGCCGGCTGGTGTTCGAACACCGAGATCATGCCCGCGAGCTCCGACAGCGGCGTCGAAAGGTCGGCGTCCCAGTACCCGATCAGCTCTGAGCGGCTGGCCCTCGACACGTGAAGAACACCCTGTCGCACGGCCTCGGCCTTGCCGCCATTGACCTCCACAGGCAACACCATGACCCGATCGGGCCGCTCCCGGTTCAGGGCCTCGAGCACCTCTCGCGTTCCATCTGAGCTTCCATCGTCCACCAGACACACCGTCAGCCACGGGTTGGTTGCGAGGGAATCGAGAATCTCTCGCGTGGGCAGCCGGCGCGCTTCGTTGTAACAGGGAATCACGAGACAGACGTTCAGGTTCATGCGCGTCGCTCATTTTCTGGTGCGGCGTCTCGGCGGCGCATGCGGAGCCGTAGTCTACGACACCCTTCCGTTTCTTGTACAGACGGTTAGACCCCGGGGCCACTGGGCGGTCTGTGACGATAGAATCATCGAGGTCAATGCGACGACTCGTTCAGCGGATTCTGCATCCACTCTTCTTACGCACGCCGCGCGTCCGCACCTGGGCATTTGCGGTGCTCGACCTCGCCGCGCGGCCGGTTCTGTTGTTCTTCAGGCTCGACAAGCCGCCATCGAACGCGGCGGGCGCAGCAGCACTCGAGGCCAGGGGCGACGAATTCAACGCCGCAGCCGAAACCTACTACGCGGAGCGCGCGAATCCGGCCGAGCTCATGGCCAAGCCATTCTCGGAGCCCGAGGCGCTCGCGAGGCGCTTCATCGACGTCGGCGTGCTCATCGACGGCCTCCGGCTCCAACCTGGAGACACCGTGCTCGAGCTTGGAGCGGGCACGTGCTGGCTCTCACATTTCTTGAACAAGTTCGGCTGCCGCACCATCGCCATCGATGTCTCCGCGTCTGCCCTATCCATGGGCCGAACGGTGTTTGAACGCGATCCACAGACCAACTGGCAGCTGAATCCGCAGTTCCTCACCTACGACGGCCACACGTTGCCAATCCCGAGCGCGACGGTCGATCGCATCGTCTTGTACGATGCCTACCACCACCTGCCGAACGCCGCCCAGTTGATGCGGGAAATGCGGCGCGTCCTCGCGCCAGAGGGCATCGTCGGCATGTCGGAGCCAGGGCGGGGGCACGCAATGAGTCGCCCCAGCCTCGCCGAGACGGAGGCAACTGGTGTGCTCGAGAACGAGCTGGTTCTCGAGGAGATTGGCGAGCTGGCGCTGTCCTGCGGCTTTGCGGCTGCACGGGTCCTCGTCGCCACTCGCCCGCCGGTGTTTGAAGTCGAGGCTGCGGATCTCCGGCGGTTCATGGGTGGCAAGGGATTCTCGCGATACTGGCAGGCGCTCTCAGCCGGGCTCGATGGACATCATTACATCCTGCTGTTTGTCGGGGATCCGGTACCAACGACGCGACGGCCGAAGCTCCTGCGGGCGCGTCTCGCCTCGGCATCAGGGGCTCGCCTGCAACAGGGAAAGAGTCAGACCCTCACAGTGAGCATGCACAATGCCGGGGACACCCGCTGGCTGTCGGCGGAACACGCTCCTGGATGGACGCGGCTCGGCGGGCACCTGTATCGAGTGCTGGACGGTCAGGTGGATCGTCCGCTCGTGGACTTCGATTGGCTTCGTGTCGCCCTGCCGTCTGATGTCGCACCAGACGAGACCGTTCGGCTTTCCGTTCAACTACCACCGATCGAGCGACCTGGAGAGTACCTCGTCGCGTTCGATCTCGTGATTGAAGGGGTCGCCTGGTTTGCCGATCGCGGATCGACGCCCGTCGAGATTCCGTGTCAGGTCGTGTAGATACGCTACTAGTCAGCTCCGTCCGTATCGCAGACTGCGTAGGGCCCAGGAAGTAAGAGGAGGATGTCGTCCGGCAGTCTCACGGTTGCCAGTGAGGCGGGCGACCCTGTGGACACTGCAGGGCCCAGAGAATCCGGACCGGCGGACTCGCGGAATTCCCGATACGTCGGCTGCCAGACGAGGATCGGTCTCTGCAGCGTGACATCGCGGAGATACGGGCCAAGCCGCGCCGGCGATGGCGTCTCTGCGCGCGTCCACGGACGAAGCCGGCGGAAATAGTAGTTCATCACATGCTGGCCGAACGCGGCGTCCGGGATATCCAGGTAGATGCCGGGGAGCGCCGATCCGGCGACCTCACGCTCGACGCGTTGGAGGCAATCGGTCGCGGCGCTCATCACGGGCGCGCCTTCCGTCAGTCGAGCCAGCGTCTCGCGGTAGCCCGGCAGCGGCAACAGGCTCGCCACCACCAGCGGCACCACCACACGCGCGGTCGCCAGCCGCGAACTCGCCAGGACACCGCACACGAGGGCGACGGCCAAAGGCCGAAAGAGTCCCCGGCTTCGAAACATCAATCCGCCGGGAAGATCCAGCCGGACCACCCCGTACAGCACGCTTGTGATGGAAAACAGAATCCCAATCGCGGCAATCGCCAACAACACGACGCGCACCGCTGGGCGACGTCTGATGGCTCGCGTCAGCGACCAACGGCTTGCGTCCTCGCTGTTCCACCGCTGCAGGATCCGCTCCGTTGGGGCGGGCGCCAGCATGAGAAGCAAGCTGGCGGCGTAGCCGGCCGCGAGTGCGAGCGGCGGCACATATGGATAGGCATAGTGATACAGCTTCGAGGTGCCAAACGAGATCAGGACGATCGGCAGCACGAGCCACGACAGGATGACGAGGTGCTCCGGCCTGGCTGGACGTCGAACCGCCAGCACAGCCAGAAACCCGAGGCCGAGCGCAACGATCACCACCGCATCTGAATTGGAGAGCGCCCGGTAGATTGAGACGGCGTAGTAGTACCAGGGATGCAGGTGCTCGGGATCAAGACTCGCGGTGAAGCGCTCGACGATGTGCGAGGTGAACATGGTCTGCCAGAGATCCCGACCAAAGCGATGGTGCGCGTATACGAACCAGGGTGCGCACAGTGACACGACGACCAGCTTCACGCTCGCCCACAGCAGCCAGTCTCGCCGCAGCTTGGCGCGATAGTCGCGGACCAGGAGGGCGGATGAGGCGAGCACCACCGGAAGAAACACCGCGGCCACGAATTTCGTCATGAAGCCAAGGACGAAGTAAAGACCCACCGCCACGGCATGCAGTCGCGCGCGCGATCGACGCTCGGCCGTGGTCCACGCAATGAAGTGATAGACGCCGCCGCAGTAGCACAACAGCAGCGCCGCCTCCATGTTGTTGCTGCGGAGACCGTGATCGAAGATCAGCGGCCCGTGGGCAAAGAGCGTCAGCACGGCGACGGCGCCACAGACGGGTCCAGCGAGGCGACAGCCCAGCGCAAAGACGTACAGAAAACTGATCCCGCCGAACAGGGCGTCCCAGAAGCGCAGACCGAACTCGTTATGCGGCAGGAGGCCGAGCCGGATCGGCGCGGCGACGATCCAGAACTTGAGTGGAGGCTTCTCGAGAAAGGGGCGGTCCTCGAATGGGCTGACTTTCGGCGCCAGCCAGTCGTCCGATTCGAGGATTCGATCGACGCCGAACGAATAGATACCCTCGTCGCCGAACAGGTCGCCTCGGCCCAGGCCGATGAATAGAGGCAGGCAGAAGAGCGCGAGCACGATCATCCACCAGAGGCGGCTGGTCCCGACGCCCGACACGTCCGGAAGCCCAGTCTGGAGCGCCATCACCGAACGGTCCGCTGCGATGCGGCAATGTCAGAGAAACATGCTTCGTACGGTCCCGGTAGCACCAGCAGCACGTCGGGCTCGAGCACAACGCGGTTGGGCAGGGCCTGCCCCGTCGTCAGCGTGCGTTGCACGAATGCCTGATATGCCAGGTCACCGATCAACACCGGCCGCTGCTCGGACGGATCGAAGAGATATCGAGCCAGCAGCGAGGGCGGCGTCGCACGCTGCCGCTTCCAGGGGCTCACGTGGCTGAAGTAGTAAGCATACTGATGGTTGAATGGGCTTTCGTATCTCGGTCCATCGCCGTCCACGTACATGCCACGGGGGCCGTCCGTCATGAGCTCGGGTCGCGCGCCCACCCGCAGCACGCAGTCTCTGACCGGACGCAGCAGATGGGTTTCCTCGGTGAGACGTGTGAACGTGGCGTGATAGGCGGCAACCGGCAGGATCGCAAGAATCACTAGAAGAATGCCCATCCGCGCGACGCCACGGGGCCATCCGCCCAGAATGACCAGCACGACCGCGGCGGTCACGGGTCGAAACATCTGCCGATTCTGGAACAGGATCGTTCCGTGACCGCGGATGACCAGCGAGCCGTTCAGCAGCGTCCAGACCGCGACGATGAGCGCAACCGCGGCGAGCACGAGACAGACCCGCTGCGCAATCGCCAGAGGACGCGAAATCCGATCGGCAGGTCGACTGAAGAAGTGAAAGACGGAAGTCAGCGCGCGCTCGGCGGGAGGCCGGACCTGTTCCCAGAGGAATGACGCCAGAAATCCGCCCGCCAGTGCCACCGGCGGCACGAATGGATAGGCGTAGTGATAGAGCTTGGATGTGCCGAGCGAAATCAGTCCGAGCGGCAGCGCAAACCACAGCACGATCAGCAATCCGTCGCCCCGGCGCCGCCGGATCGTGTCCGCAACGAACAGCACCGCTCCGATCGCGACGATCGACAGCGCCTGCGACTTGCGCAGGGCGTTGCCGAGCTCGACGAAGTAGTGATTCCAGGGATGCACGTGCGCGGGATCCAGCGAGGACGTAAAACGCGTATAGATGTGCGCGCCGAAGATATCGGTCCAGAACCTGTAGCCGAACACGACGGTGCAGTACACGAACCACGGGGCAATGAGCGCGAACGCGACCAGGCCGGCACCGATCCAGATCCGCAAGTCTCTCAGCAGCTTGGTGCGCTCGCCCCTGACGATCAGGCCGCTTGCCCCGAGGATCAGCGGCAGGAAGATCGCCGCGACGAACTTCACCATGAAGCCGAGCGTGAAGTACAGCGCCACGCCGATCGCGTGCAGCCACCGCGCCCGGCGACTCTCGGACGAAGACCACTTGAGGTAGTGGAACACGCCACCGCAGTAACACAGGACGAGCGGCGCCTCCATGTTGTTGCTGCGCAGGCCGTGATCGAACACCAGCGGCTGATGAATGAAGAGAATCAGCGCTGCGACGCTGCCGCAGGCGGGCCCGCCAAGCCGCCGGCCAATGGCGTAGACATACAGGAACGCGGCGCCGCCGAACAACGCGTCCCAGAACCGCAGCCCGAACTCGTCGTGCGGCAATCCGGCCTTGATGCCGCCGGCAACGATCCAGAATTTGAGGGGAGGTTTTTCGAGAAACGGCCGATCCGGGTAGGGACTGCTCTTGGGGATCAGCCAGTTGCCGTGTTCAAGGATTCCATCGACGCCCCAGGAATAGATCGCCTCGTCGCCGTAGAGATCGCCGTTGCCGAGACCAAGAAAGAGCGGAAGGCAGAACAGCGCGAGAATGACAGCCGGCCAGGCCCGGCCGATTTTCATTCCTTGATGCAAGTAATGAGCGACCAGATCCTCGGCACGTTGACCTTCTCGATGGAGACCGGCGTGAAGTCAGCTTGCGCGAGGAAGGCTGGAAGGTCGAGATCGGACTTGAAGCCGAGGTAGGGCGTGATCGGGGCAATCACCTTCTCGAGCCATGCGCCAATCGGGCTCCGGCTGCGGAAGTGATTGAGCACCACGATCCGGCCGCCCGGACGGCAGACGCGATGCATCTCGCGCGCAACGGCTACCGGATCGGGTACCACGCTGATGACATAGGGGGCATAGACGATGTCGAAGCTATCGTTGGCGAAGGTGAGGTTGGTCGCGTCCATCTCCAGCAGGCGAACGTTGCGAATGCCCTTACGAGCCAGCCGCGTCCGTGCTTTCTCGAGCATCTTGCTCGAGAGATCGATGCCAGTGACCGAACAGTCACTCGGATAGAGCGTCGCGTTGATGCCGGTGCCCACCCCGACCTCGAGCACGCGCGAGCGTGGGGCAATGCTCATCCGCTGAATCGCCTGCAGCCGGCCGGCGTGCAGCGTCGGGCCAAAGGTGTAGTCGTAGACTTTCGCGATGTTCTGATAGACGCCGTTGACGAAATCGGTTTCAACGGTCGAGGCCGACAACGCGCGCGTGGCCGCGTCCGCACCGAAGAATTCGTCGTTCTCTGCCGAACCGGGCGAGTCGAATATCGACATCAAGAAGCCTCAAAAATGCGTGCGCCCCAGCCAAGTAACGGCCGAGCGACTATACCTCTGGAGCGTCAGCGAAGTCCATCGAGGACCGCGAGGGCGGATTGGATGTTGCCCGAGGCCGTTGAGAGCTGAATCCCCTGCACGCGGCTGCGCAGACCGGCGGCAATGGCCCGGGCGATGGCAATGCCCTCGGCAATCGCCGCCTCGGGGCCGTCCGCGCGTCGCATTCGTTCCATCAGCTCTTCCGGCACCCGCACACCGGGGACTTCGTTGGCCATGAACTCCGCGTGCCGGATGTTTTCAAACGGAAACACGCCGGCCACGATCGGCAGCCGCGCATGGGCGATGCGTTTCATCAGACGATCGAAGCTGTTGAGGTCGAATACGGGCCGTGTCACGACGAACTCGGCCCCGGCTTCCACCTTGTAGTCGAATCGCCGGAGTTCCTCGTCGGGATTCGAAGCGCCGGGATTGACCGAAACGCCGAGGTGAAACGCGGTTGGCGCCCCGATGGCCTGGCCGCCGACGTCATAGCCCTGGTTGAGCCGGGCGACGACGTTGGTCAGACCAATGGAATCCACGTCGAACACCGCCGTCGCGTCCGGAAAGTCCCCGACGCGGCCGGGATCGCCGGTAATGAGCAGCACGTTGCGCAGGCCCATGGCATGGGCGCCAAGCAGATCGGACTGGATCCCGAGGAGGTTGCGATCGCGGCAGGAGTAGTGCAGCAAGGTCTCGATCTGCGCCTGCTGTTCGATCAGCACCGCCAGCGACAACGCGCTCAGCCGGGCACCAGCGCGCAAGCCGTCAGGGATATTGATGACATCGACCCCTCGCGCCTTGAGCGATCGGGCGCGCTCGATCATCGGCGCGGCGTCGAAGCCGCGCGGCGGCAGGAGTTCGACGCCGACAACGAAGCTTCCCGACGACAACTGGCGCGCCAGGCGCGACTTCTGCGCGCGGACGACAAGCGGCTGCGCGGCGACGCCTGCCGGCGGCACCGCCGTGGTCGCGTGGGCATGCGGCGGATGACCCGGCGAGCCAAAGGCGACGGTCCGTTCCGCAGTCGGGGTCAGCGTCCGGACGGCTGCCTTGATCTGCCGGATGTGCTCGGGCGTGGTTCCGCAACAACCTCCGACCACGCGGACGTTGTGCTGGATGAAGCGGCGGGCGTACGACGCCATGTACTCCGGTGAGCAGAGATAGATGTTCCGCCCTTCCACATCACGCGGCTTTCCCGCGTTGGGCTGAGCCGACAGCCGCAGCTTCGTCACCGCTTCCATGCGTTCAATCGTTTCGAGCATCGGCGCCGGACCGACGGCACAATTGACCCCGAGGATGGTGGCACCGCGCCGCTCGAGCTCGGGCGCAAAACGCTCCGGCGTCGTGCCATCGATCGTGTCGCCATCCTCTTCGGTGGTCATCTGCGCGATGATCGGCAAATCGGAGACGCTGCGGACCGCGTCGATCGCGGCGCCGATTTCGTTCAGATCGCGAAAGGTTTCGAGAATGAACAGGTCGACGCCCCCGTCGAGCAGCGCCTGGGCCTGCTCGCGGAAGTACTCGCGCGCTTCGTCGACCCCGGTCTTTCCCCAGGGTTCGATGCGGATCCCGAGCGGGCCAATCGACCCGGCAACATACGCCTCTTCCCCGGCCGCGCGACGGGCAATGCGTGCGCCCTCGAGGTTCACGTCGCGCACCCGCTCGGCCAGGCCGAACGACCCGAGCTTGATCCGGTTCGCGCCGAACGTGTTGGTCTCGATGATGTCGGCGCCCGCGCGCACGTACTCCGCATGGACGCCTGCCACGAGATCGGGCTGCGTGAGGTTCAGCGCGTCAAAGCTCTTGTTGATGAAGACGCCCTTACCGTAGAGCATCGTCCCCATCGCGCCGTCGCAGACGAGGACGCGCTGGTCAAGCGCGTCGGTGAATTTAACCTTAGGCATCAAGCCGCTCGCACCTGAACGTCTCGGCATCGACGAGCAGATAGGACTTGGTCACCACGTCGAGGCCGATCGAACGGACGCCCTGACGGACCGAGTCGGTGAACTCGTGGTGGTGGCCGAACAGGTGCAGTCGCGGCCGCATCGTCGTGAGCACTTCATTGATCACCGTCTTGCCGGCATCGATTCGGCGACCGGCGGGGTAAAACGGCCGCGGCGCTTCGTGCGTGAGGAACACGTCGATCTGCTGGAGCCCCTTGCACGCGATCACTTCGCTGCGCACGAAGTGACGACGCTTGTCGTCGCGACTCTTGCCGAGCTTGAGCGTCGCGCCCGCTGCCCGCCGACCGCGCGACGGGGGCAGTGCCGCCGGCGGCGTGTGATACCAGCTCGGGGCGAACGTGCCGCCAAGAGCGGCGACACGCCACGGCCCCGCCTGGTGGGGGCCGCCATTGGGCAGATAGTGCAGCGTCTCGGCCGGCGGCGTTCCCGCGATCGCCGCGGCAATCACGTCGAAGTCTTCGTTGTTCCCTTTGATCCAATAGAGCGGGCGCACCGGTGTGAAGTAGGCGCCGTCGTTGCTGGCCACGTCGCCGACCTGGACCCAGAACGGCACGTCCGGGTGCCGGGCCATGATCTCCTGAACGGCGTCGAAGGCCCCGTGAATGTCGCCGAGCGCGCCGATCTGCATCGCCGTTGGGGCGGGTGGGACGGATGGGGCTGGTGGGCCTGGTGAGCAAGAGCAGCAAGCCTGCCGACCAGGCTGTCTGCCCCACCTGCCCTACCTGCCCTACCGGGCCTGCCTGCCCTCCGTGGCAGCGAGTGCCGGAGCCGTCTTGGCCCCAGGCACGAGCAGGTCAGCCTTGTCCCACACGAAATCGTCCTTGCTGTACACAGCGAGCTCGTAGTCTTTGCCCATGAAGATCGCACCAACCGGACAGGCTTCTTCGCAGTAGCCGCAGAAAATGCAGCGGGTCTTGTGGATCTGGTAGACCGAGGCGTATCGCGGGCCAGCCTGCACGCTGCCGTCATTTTCGGCAGCCTCGAGATAGATCGCGTCCGCCGGACAGGCAACGGAACACAAGCCGCAGGCGACGCATTTCTCGAGGCCGTTCTCGTCTCGCATCAACACCTGCTTCCCGCGAAACTTCGGGAACATCGGAAACTTCTGCTCCGGGTAGTTGACGGTGATGGGCTTCTTGAACAAGTGCTTGAACGTCGTCGCAAAGCCGATGACGAGGGGTCGAATAAGGGCCATTGCCCTCAGTTTACCCGGCCGATAAGATCAAGTAAATCAGCAGATGCCCGGCCAGAAGCTTCTCTCCGCCCAGCAAGTCCTGCTCACGACGCTGATCGTGAAGCTCGCCGTGGTGGCCACGGTCGCCACGATGCTTGCCAGATACCGCCGATTCCGCCACATTCTGATCTTCGAACGCCGCGATTGGCGCGACCGGCTCGTGTTCGTCCTCTTCTTCGGCGTCCCGCTGGCGGCGGGGGTGATTTCGCGACTCCTGCTGAATTACAAGGCCGCGGACCTGACGCTCGAAGGCGCTCTTCTGGCCGGGCTGATCGCCGGGCCATATGCTGGCGCCACGGTCGGCGTACTCGTCGGCCTGCCGCCGCTGTTCAACGGCGAGTTCGGGTCGCTTCCGTTTGCCGTCGGTTGTGGATTCGCCGGCGGCGGCTTGCGCGAGCTCCTGCCCAAAGAAGCGATCTGGCACTTCTCGCCGTTCGTGTTCATGGAGATCCCCCGCCGCGTGTGGAAGATGATGCGCGGCCTGAAGGTCGACTGGCAGGTGCTGCTGCTCCTTGCCCCCATCGCGCTCGAGCTGCTCCGCCAGGGCGTAGGGGATCGATGGAACCAGCGACTGTTCTATCTACCGCCTGATCCGTTCTGGACACTGGCCATCGTGTTGCTCGCCACCGTGCTCGGTGTCGCCATCCCGATCAAGATCTGGAACACGGCGCGGATCGAGCATCGTCTGGAGGAGCAAGACAAACTCCTGCTCGCGGCGAAGATCGAAGCGCTGGCGAGTCAGATCAATCCGCACTTCCTGTTCAATACGCTGACGTCCATCTCCTCGCTGATCCGTACGCAACCCGACACCGCGCGCATGCTGATCAACAAACTCTCGGGACTGCTGCGCCGGCTCATGCGCAGCACCGATCATTTCGTGACCCTGCGCGAAGAGCTCGAATCGATCGACGAGTACCTGGACATCGAGGCCATCCGCTTCGGTCCTCAGCTCAGGATCATCAAGCAGATCGCGCCAGAAACGCTTGATGTCATCGTCCCCAGTATGATCCTGCAGCCGCTGGTCGAAAACTCGATCAAGCACGGCCTGGCACGCAAGATCGGCGAAGGGAGAATTACAATCAGAACGGTGCGGCGCGACGGACACGCGATCATCGAGGTGCTGGACGATGGGCTCGGGATGACTGAGGAGCGGCTGGAAGGCGCATTGGGCGGCGGCATCGGCCTGAGCAACGTCAACGAACGGCTCCGGACGATTTACGGCGCCAACTGCCACCTCATCCTCACGAGCGAGCAGGGGCATGGGACATGCGCGCGGCTCGAGATTCCGGAGTTGATGTTGCCAGAGCGAGTGCCGGCGTAAAACTACACTCGGATCAAAGGGCTAAGGGCTAAAGGGCTAAGGGCTAAGGGCTAAGGGCACGGTACGATGGACCTTCGAACCGTATTGGTGGACGATGAGCAGCTGGCGCGGGACGAGCTCGGCTACCTTCTGGGACAGGCAGGGGGAGTCGAAGTGATCGCCCAGGCGGGCAACGGCCTCGAGGCGCTCGAGACCATCGGCCGCGTTCAGCCCGACCTCGTCTTCCTCGACGTCCAGATGCCCGGACTCACCGGCTTTGAAGTCGCACGTCGCATGCTCCAGGATGGGCCCGCGTCGTACATTGTTTTTGTCACCGCGTACGACCAGCACGCGATTGAGGCCTTTGAGGTCAACGCTGTCGACTATTTGCTGAAGCCTGTCGACCCGGGTAGGCTCGACACTGCGCTCGAGCGCGTGCGTCGGCGTCTCTCGCTCGAGCGCCCGATAAACGGCGACGAAGGCAGCGCGTCCGGCGAATCGCGCCAGACCGGGATCAGCAACATTGAGCTCGAAAAGATCGTCGAACTCGTAGCCGAGCGACAAAGCCGCCGCGAACGGTTGGCCATCAAAGCCGGCGAGCGTTTCCTGCTCGTGCAGGCGGAGGACGTGATCTACGCCTCCATGGTGGATGACAGCATCTCGGTCGTCACGCGCCAGCACGCCGGCACGTCGAGCTATCGCACGCTGGACGAGCTGCAGGCGCGTCTCGATCCCAGTGTCTTCTGGCGCGTACATCGCGCGCACCTCGTGAACATCAACATGATCAAGGAGATCGTGCCTTGGTTCAGCCGGAACTACATCCTGAGAATGAAAGACGAGAAGACGACGGAGATTCCCGTCAGCCGCATGCAGACGCGCCGTTTGCGGGAGTACCTGAAGCTCTGACGCCGGAGGGCTGGTCCGATTCAGACCCGGTCGGTTCGGACAACGCCCACCTGGGCGCGGTCGATGAACCATTGCTGGTGGATGAGCCGTTTCTCCTGACAAATCCCACGACCGAAGCGGTGGTGGACTCGGACGAAGTGCGGATCCAGCGCGCGGGAAGTCGTCTCGCCGAGGTGCAGGAAGAGATCGTCGCCTGGATCAGGACGCTCTTCTCGGCCGCGGTTTATGCCATCCTGATCGTGACCTTTGGCTTCCAGGTGGCGAGGGTCGAAGGCCTGAGCATGGCGCCGACGCTCGAGGATCAAGACCGTCTGATCGTCAACAAGCTGGTGTACCGCATCGGCGATCCGCGCCGTGGCGACATCGTCATGCTCTACTACCCGGTCGATCCCAGCAAGTCGTTCGTGAAGCGCGTGATCGCCGAGGAAGGCGACACCGTGCGCATTATTGAAGGCCGGGTCTACGTCAACGACATCCCACTGCAGGACGACTATGTGCCCGCCGAGTTCCGCAGCCACGACGACTACGGCCCGAAAGTGATCGACCAAGGCTACTACTTCGTCATGGGCGATCACCGAAACAACAGCTCCGACAGCCGTACCTGGGGCTACGTGCCGAAGCGGTACATCATCGGGAAGGTCCAGCTGCGTTGGTGGCCGGTCCCGACGGCGAAGATGTTTTGAAGGATTCGCGGATGCGGGAACGCCACACGCAGGTGGCGCGCGTTCTCCTCCGTGTGCTCTTCCTGAATCTCACGGTCGCCGCCGCGAAAATCGCGTTCGGATACACCAGCGGGGCGATCAGCATTCTCTCGGACGGCTTCCACTCGGTCACCGATGCCGCGACCAACGTCGTCGGCCTCGTCGGCATTCAAGCCTCCGGGCAGCCCCCCGACGACGATCACCCGTACGGCCATCGCAAGTACGAAACCGTCGCGGCGGCGGCGATCGTCGCGTTCCTGCTGCTGCTCATCCTGGAAGTCTTGCGCAACGCCTACGATCGTCTGAGCAATCCCTCGAGCGCGATGGAAATCTCGGTGGCGGGCTTCGCGGTCATGCTCGCCACGATCGGCGTCAACGTGATCGTCGTGCGGTTCGAGACACGCGAGGGATCCAGACTCGGCAGCGAGATTCTGCTGGCCGACGCCCTGCAAACACGAGGAGACATCTGGATTTCCGGAACCGTGCTGATCGCCCTCGCCGGCGCCCGGTGGGGGCTGCCAATTCTGGATCCGATTGCCGCCCTGGTTGTGGCCGGATTCATCGGACACGCCGGCTTTCAGATCGCGCAGACGACAACCCGCATTCTGAGCGACCGCATCGTGATGCCGGAGGCCGAGATCGAGCAGGTCGTCGTCGGCGTGCCAGGTGTGATCGGCTGCCATCACATCCGCACGCGCGGCGCGCCGGATCACGTGTTCCTCGATCTTCACGTCTGGCTGCCAGCCGACATGCCGCTGATCGAGGCGCACGGGCTGTCGCACATCGTCAAGGACCGGCTCATGGCGCACTATCCGCAGATCGCCGATGCGATCATTCACATCGAGCCGCCACCAGGGGGACGCGGAGAGGAAATCAGACTCAGGGCTGAGGGCTAGGAACTCCGACCCAGGGCTGAGGGCTTTAGGGACTCAGGGCTCAGGGCTCAGGGCTCAGGGCTCAGGGCTAGAGGGAGAGGGCTGAGGGTTGAGGGCCCCCGCCCGCCGTGCCTGGCCCGCCTGCCCTGCCTGCCCTACTTGACGAGCCGTATCTCGAACAGCTTGGGCCAGAGTTTCCCGGTCACGAACAGACGATCGCGGGCGGCGTCGTAGGCGATGCCGTTCAGGACACCGTCGGGCGTTCGGTCCTTTTGCGGAAGCAGCCCACTTAGATCGATCCAGCCGGTGACGTTTCCGCTCCTCGGATCAATCCGGGCGATGCGATCGGTCTGCCAGACGTTGGCGAAGATCTCGCCCTTCACGAACTCCAGTTCGTTCAGGCTCGCAACCGGTTTGCCGGCAGCCGTGACCCGCACCCGTCGCCGCTCGACGAAGGTCTCCGGCGCAAGGAAGCGAAGGTCGCTCGTGCCGTCGCTCATCACCAGGTTCGTGCCGTCGTGCGTCAGCCCCCATCCTTCGCCTCTGTACTTGAAGGCGCGGAGAGGCGCGAACGTTGCGAGGTCGTAGGTAAAGGCGAGGCCGGACTGCCAGGTCAGCTGAATGAGTGTGGACTTCCAGACGGTCACCCCTTCACCGAAGTGCTCCGCTGGGGTATCGCGTTTCTGCAGGACCGCGCCGGTTTCGAGCGTCACCTTTCGGATGGACGAGCGGCCGTTCAAGCCCGTGCCTTCGTACAGGAACCCGTCCAGGTACTGAAGTCCCTGAGTGAACGCGTTCGGGTCGTGCGGATAGGTGGCGGCAATGGTGTAGCGATATGTCGGAAGAGCACCACCGGCCGGCGCCTGAGCGGCGGCAAACCCTCGGACAATCATGAGCGACATGACGCACGCGGCAAGATAACGCACGCGATCCGATTATTGATCATGTAGCAAGAGAGCCACGAAAACACGAAATCACGAAACGACGCTGCCACAAGAACAAGGAAACCACGAGAGACGTTGCAACACCGCAGAACTCGCAGAGATCGCAGGCGCGTCGCGCGCCGCCGCTTGCGGCGGCTGGCGCGAAGGGAGAACGCCGGAAATGCAAACCACGGACGGTTTTCGCTGGTTTGCATTTCCGGCGTTCTCCCTTCGCGCCCGGTCGGCCGGCTCTGCCGGCCGACGCGCGACGCGATCAGTTTCGTGGTTTCGTGCCTTCGTGGCTTCGTGATGAGCAATCCAAGTAAATCCGGCTAGTACCCTGCTTCTTTATCGACCACGTTGATCAGCGGCTGGCCGGCCTCGAAGCGGCGCAGATTCTCCGAGAACAATGCGACCAGCGGCGTCCAGTAGTCTTCCATCGCGCCCGACACGTGCGGTGTGACAATGACGTTCGGGAGGGTCCAGTACGGACTCGCTGGCTCGAGCGGCTCCTTCGTGAACACGTCCAGTGCCGCACCTCCTACTCGACCATCCCCGAGCGCCTCAATCAGGGCGTCATCATCGATGAGCCGCCCCCTGGCGACGTTGACGAGAAGCGCGCCACGCCGCATCGCGTTCAGCGCGCTAGTTCCTATGAGATGGCGCGTCTCTACAGTGGACGCCGCCGAGAGCACGACGACGTCGCTCTTCGAGAGAAGGTCATGGAGGCGATCGGGTGGAAACACTTCGTCGACGTTTTCCGGCACCGGCTGGTCCGCGCGCTTCCTGACCGCCGACACGCGCATGCCGAAGGCGGTGGCGGCGCGCGCAACCTCCACGCCAATCGCACCCAGACCCACAATCCCCATGCGCTTGCCCAGAAGCGTGCGGATGGCGCCGCCGGTTTCGAGCTCGTCGAGCGCCCACTCGCGAGCGGCTTGATGGCGAATCGCGACGTGGAGCTGACGCGCGAGCGCGAGCGTCACGCCAAGTACGTGCTCGGCCATCGCCCGCGCGCGGACGCCGCGCGCGCTGGTCAAGACAATCGGGCTCGCGATGACCTCCGGTGACAGCAGATGGGTGACGCCTGCCGCCGGCACCTGCACCCATCGGAGCCTGGTGAGCGACGGGACGAGATCGCGATCGAGAAAGGCGGCAAAGGCCGCGTCTGCGTCGCGGAGTGCATGGCGGAGCGCCTCGCGATCCCAGGCCTCGAGAAACGTGTGCCGCGGGAACTCGCGGCGAAGCTGATCGACGAATGCACGCGGCAGCACCCAGGCCGCGGCGGGACTGATGACGCCGATCACCACTTTCATGAAATGTAAGAATTTTAGGATGTGAGGATTCTTAGATTCTCCGACCGCGTCTGTAGGTCCCCGACCTTCCACCCGCTTTGTATTCGAGCCGGATGTCGCCGATCACCATGGTCTTGTCGACGGCCTTGACCATATCGTAAATGGTGAGCGCGGCAATGGCGACGGCGGTGAGCGCCTCCATTTCAACGCCGGTCTGCGCGCTCGTGCGCACCCGGGCTTCAATGTCATAGCCCCGTGATGTCGGTGTCAGCTCCACCTGCACGCTCGAGAGCGGCAGCGGATGGCAGAGGGGGATCAGCGCGGACGTCTGCTTCGCGGCCATGATCCCGGCGAGGCGCGCGGCCTGGAGGGGATCGCCCTTCTTGATCGCACCGCGCCTGATTTGTGTGATCGCCTGGCGCGACATCCTGATCGATCCACGCGCGATCGCTTCGCGATCCGTGATCGGTTTGGCGCCGACATCCACCATCGTCACGCGCCCCTTCCGGTCCACGTGCGAGAGTGAAATACGTGCCATCTTTTTTTCAGTTGCGCCGCGGCCCCACCCCCGGCGCGAGCTTACGCTGATGCCTCGCGGCGGACCGCTCGGCATGGCCGCAGGCGCTCCCCTGCCAGGCCTGCCTGCCCTGCCCGGCCGACCTGCCCTAGCTTTCTTCACTCTCGCCCCGTGCGAGGTAAAACGACAGGCTCTCGAGCGATACGGTCAGATCGACGCTCTTCAGTTTGACATGCCGCGGCACCTGCAGCGCACCTGGTGAAAAGTTGAGAACCGCCTTGATGCCGGAGGCGACGACGAGATCGAGGACGCGCTGGGCTGAGGCTTCTGGGACGGCGACAGCGGCGATGCTGATGCCGTCGTGGCGCACCAGCTTCTTCAGATCCTGAATATCGTGGATCGGCACGCCGCCCTTCGACTGCTGCCCGACTTTATCTTTGAGATTGTCGAAGAGGGCCGCGATTTCGAAACCTTCCTGGCGGAAGCCGGGATAGTCCGCGAGGGCCAGACCGAGGTTGCCCGCCCCGATGATCGCGACCTTGAGCTTGCGATCGAGCCCGAGAATCTGACGAAGGTGACGCTTCAGATCGCGGACGTAGTAGCCCACGCCGCGGACGCCGAATTCGCCAAAATAGGCGAGATCCTTCCGAATCTGCGCCGCGTTCAGGTGAAACTGGTCGGCCAGCGCCCGGGACGAGATGGTGCGGACGCCGGCGCCTTCGAGCTGGTTCAGGCACCGGAGGTACACCGACAGACGGTTCGTGGTGAGCTCGGAAACCTGCTCCAGACTCTGCTTCGCCTTCGGAGATCGGACTGGAAGGGGTTTGTTCGTGCGTTTCACAAGAACGCCCGATTGTAGCGTAATCTAAGAACGGAGCGGCTTCCCGCCTCCTTAAGATCATGGCTCGCCGAATTCTGATCGTCGCACTGCTGTTGGTGGCCTCGGTCTCGGCCCAGCCGCAGACTCGCCGCGCGACCAACCTGGCAGCGCTGTCCGCCTATCCCAGCTACTACCACTTGCGCCCGATCACCATCGTCGGCGTGCTGTCGCGCACTCCGAACGGCGAACTGCGCCTGGCCGACGCGCCGCCGTCGCTGCGCATCGTCTACAGCGGCAACGTGTCCGAGGGCGAGGTCAGCGAGATCCGCGGTGAATTCTGGGACGTTGGCCGCATGAACGCGGACGATCCGCGTCTGACCACCTACGATGTGCGCAGCATCTTTCGATTCGACCCCGACGCCGGGTGGCCGCGTCCCGGCCAGGTGACCGCGCTTGTGGCCGGCGCGATCACGCCCGCGGCGCCGATTCTCAGCTCGTCGATCCGATCGATCGTGCTTCAGCCCTCTCGGTTTCCCGATCAGAAAGTGACGGTGACGGGACAGTTCGCCGGCCGGAATCTGCTTGGCGACCTGCCCGATGCGCCCGGCCGCAGCCAATACGACTTCGTGCTGCGAGCCGCCGATGCCGCCATCTGGGTCACCAATCTCCGGCCACGCGGCAGGGACTTCGAGCTGTCGCTCGACACGCGGATTGATACCGGGCGCTGGGTGGAAATCAGCGGCGTCGTGCAGCAAGGACGCGGGCTCCAGTGGATCAACGCCGAAGGCAGTCGGATCGCGCTGGCCAGCGCACCTAAGGACACTACGCGCGACGAGCCGGCGATCCGCGTCGCGGCGGCGCCGCCGGCTGAAGTCGTGTTCAGTGCCCCCACTCAGGACGAAACCGATGTCTCGCAGACCGGGCCGGTCCGCATTCAATTCTCGCGCGACCTCGATCCGTCGACGCTCAAAGATCACGTGAAGGTGCGCTACCTCAGCGAAGAGGCGCAGATCCGCGGCGAGCCCGACACACCGATCGCGTCCTACACGGTGCAGTACCTTCCCGCCAACCGAGTGCTCGAGATCAAGTTCACGGAGCCGCTGCTCCGCTACCGCACGATTAAAGTGGATCTCCTGGAAGGCCTGCTGGGAGCCGACAAGCAGCCGGTCGCGCCCTGGACGCTCAGCTTCGTGACAGCGGGCGGACTCTAAGAAACTACGCTACGGGTCCTTGTGCGAGGAGCGCGGCCACCGACTGGTGCACGCGTTCGATGAGCGCATCGCGCTGGTCCAGGTTGTAGCCGGCCGCGTCAACCGGCTCCCCCACGCGGATGCTGATCGTGACCGGACGGATGACCCAGCTGCCGTGTCGCATCGCCGCGCGGCCGCCCTGCGACGCCACTGGCACGATCAGCGCCCCCGCCTTGATGGCCATGATGAAGCCGCCCTTCTTGAACGGCAACAGCTCACCGGTTTTGCTGCGGGTGCCCTCCGGGAAGATCAGAAAGGAATTGCCCGAGCGGATCGACGCCGCGCCCATCTCGATGGCGCGCATCGCCGCTTCCTTCCGCCGGCGATCGATCGGGATGAAACCACCCATGCGGAACGCGCGCGCCAGCACCGGAATCTGGTCGATCTCCTGCTTATAGAGGATGTGAATCCGCGGGTGGAGGACGTGGAAGAGCACCGGCGGTTCCACGTTGCTCTGGTGGTTCGCGCAGTAGACGGCGGCGCGATTCCGTGGAAGGTGTTCCGCTCCGACGATCTTCACCCGGATGCCGGCCAGGATCAGACCGAGCTCGACACCAGCGTGTCCGAGCACGTAGAGATGCGCCTTCCACCCGAAGAGCAGCGCCAGCACGATGCTCGGCGGCGCCACGATCAGCACATACAGCGAGACGGCCAGGTAGGTCGCGGCGGACCGCAGGGCAGCTATCAACGGTATAGGTGTGGTGAGGTAAGCCTAGACGAAGGGCCGACAAAACAAAAGGGCCGCCTGAGCCTTTGCTTGGCTCAGACGGCCCTGATGAAAACGCGATCGGATGACTTACGATGCGCGAGCGGCACGGCGAGGCGCCGAGGCGGCGGCCGTCGCCACCACGCGGGGAGCGGCCTTCGCCACTTTCGGCCGAGCCGTGGTGCGGGCTTTGGCCATGAAGCAGCGCTCGAGTGCCCGATCCACCCGGCCTTCGATCGCCACAGCCGTTTCCCGCATCACTTCCGAGACCTCTGAAATGATCAGGAACTTTGCGCGATCGAGCATCCGCTTCTCGCGGAACGAAAGGCTCTTGGACTTGGCAAGAAATGTCAGGCTCTTGAGCACGTCGGCTACTTCGTAAATCGAGCCGCTGCGCATCTTGTCGGAGTTGTCCTTGAAGCGTCCTTTCCAATTCTGGTGGTTGTCGATCTTGCCGTCACCCAGCAGACCGAACAGCCGTTCGACTTCCTCGTCCGTGATCGCGCGGCGCAGGCCGACGCCGTCCACGTTGCTGACAGGGACGAGCACGATCGTCTCGTTCGCCACGATACGGAGATGATAGAAACCACAGGTCGTTCCGAGGATGGTCTTTTCCTCGATGCGTTCGACGATGCCCAGACCATGATTCGGGTAAATGACCTTGTCGCCGACTAGAAATGTCACGAATCCCCCTGTTTGGAGCGCGTATGGTAGGCCGAAAACCTTGCCGGCAGTGCTCATAGTATAGCCCATTTCCGACGTGCCGAACAACGCCAAAGGCCCGTAAAATCGGGCTTTTTTGATGCTTTTGTGATGCCGCTCCGGGTCCGCGAAACCGTCCGCCGCCACGTCCAAAGCGGGCTAAGTCGCTCTGTTTGGTAAGGTTTGGAGCTCAACTGTTCAGCCTGCGCTCGGCTCGTCAGCTGGCTGAGGACCCGGCTGATATAGTGCAAACCTCATGTCCATCACCGCCCTACTTTTGCACGCGCTATCCGCTGTCGGCTTCACGCATGCACCAGTCGCCATGGCCTTCCTTCCAGAGCCGCCACCCGACCTTGAGCGCATCGCGCAGGCCGAACCGGCTGGATGTGGCTACTGGAAGCAGGCCTCGGAGGGGCGCGCCTTCTACACAACCGCCGACGATCACGCGAACTGTCCGGTCGGGGCCTTCACCCACGGCGTCGAGCTTTCGCCCGCCAAAGGTCAGGAATTGCAGGCGTTCGTCGGCACGATGATCGAGCTCCGCTATTTGGCGAGCGACGAGGTGCCCACGATCCCGCATCGGACCGAGCCGCTGCAGATTGCCGCATACGCCCCCCTCACTCAGGCCTCCTTCACACCCGACGTCGTTGTCTTTCGGGGCAACGTGCGGCAGATCATGCTGATGTCTGAAACCGCTCGCGCAGCGGGCGTGTTCCAGTCAGGCGCCGTCATGGGCCGGCCGGCGTGCGCCATGATCCCGCAGGCGATTGACTCCGCGGCCGGTGTGGCGAGCGTCGGCTGCATCGGCAACCGCGTGTATACCGGGCTTGGGGACGACGAACTGTACTTCACGGTGCCTGGCGGCCAGGTGAATCAGGTGCTGGAGAAACTCGAGACGATCCTCACAGCCAATCGGGAGCTCGAGGCATTCCATCGCAACCGCGCTGCCTCGCTCACCTAAATCTGGTAATTGGGTAATCTGGGAATTTGGTAATTTGAATTACCCGATTACCAAATCACCAAATTACCAAATGCCTAGAGCCCCGGTGTGGCGCCCGCGGGCACCCGATCGATATCGGGCTGAGCCGGGCTGATCCGGATGCATGCGGCAAAGTGGCCGGGCTTGATCTCCACGAGGGGCGGCTCGACCCGCTTGCACGCGTCCACGACGTAGGGACAGCGTGTGTGAAAGCGGCAGCCAGATGGCGGATTGATCGGCGACGGGACATCGCCCTCGAGCACAATCCGTCTCCGCTTGGTTTCCACCAGGGGGTCGGCCACCGGTACTGCCGAGATCAGCGCTCTCGTGTACGGCATCAGCGGCTCGCCGTACACGCTCCTCGCGTCCGCTAGTTCGACAACCTTCCCGAGGTACATGACGGCGACTCGGTCCGAGGTATGCCGAATGGCGCGTAAGTCGTGTGAAATGAAGAGATACGTAAGATTGCGCTCGCGTTGTAGCCGCTCGATGAGGTTGATGATCTGCGCCTGAATCGAGACATCGAGCGCCGAAATCGGCTCGTCGGCCACGATGAAGTCGGGCTCGGTGGCCAGAGCCCGCGCGATGCCGATCCGCTGCTGCTGGCCCCCGGAGAACTCGTGCGGATAACGATTGATGAACCGTCCGCTCAATCCGACGGTGCTCATCAGTTCTTGGATTCGCTGTTCCTTCTGACGGCCACGCGCGAGCCCGAACGTCTCGAGCGGCTCGGCGATGATCTGGCCGATGGTCATGCGAGGATCGAGCGAGGCGTAGGGATCCTGAAAGATCATCTGCATGTGCTGCCGCTGCCGACGCAACGCACCCGGCGTCATCGACGCAACGTCCGCATCGCCAAACATGACCCGGCCGGCAGTGGGCTCAGTCAACTGCAGGATGGCCCTCCCCAAGGTCGTCTTTCCGCATCCCGATTCCCCAACCAACCCAAGGGTCTCCCCTTTGAGAATATTCAGCGAGACGCCGTCAACCGCCTTGACGACTCGTTGAGTGGCGCTTCCTCCGGTGAGGCGGTCGATAAGCGATCCCCCTCCGAGGTTGAAGTGGACCTTCAGATCGGTGACTGAAATCAGCGTCGGTCGAGGCTCGCGACCGAGCTGAACCTCAGGCCCACGAGTTGGCGCTTCCACGCCAGCCGTGCCCGCCCCGCCTGCCTTGCCTGCCCTACGTGAGGGCTCCGCCCAGACCTCGACCGCAAAGTGACAGAGTGAATGCCGCTCCGGCGTCAGTTGGACGAACGGAGGGAACTCTTTCCGGCAGATGTCCTCTGCTCGCTCACATCGCGGCGCGAACGGACATCCAGGGGGAAGTTCCGAGACGTCAGGAGGCAAGCCCGGTATCTGATAGAGCTCGCTCTGAAGAGGCGCGGTCGGGTCCGGCACCGAGAGCAGGAGTCCTTTCGTGTAGGGATTGCCGGGATTCGCAAACAGCTCCGACGTCGGGGCGCTCTCCATGATCCGGCCGGCGTACATCACAACGATGCGGTCGGTCATGCCGGCAACAACGCCGAGATCGTGCGTGATCAGAATCACGCTGGTGCCGGTCTCCTGCTTGAGTTTCCGGATCAGATCGAGAATCTGCGCCTGAATGGTGACATCGAGCGCCGTCGTCGGCTCGTCTGCGATCAGGAGCTCAGGCTTGCACGAGAGCGCCATCGCGATCATCACGCGCTGGCGCATGCCGCCGGAAAACTCATGGGGATAGGAGTCCGCGCGGCTGGCGGCGTCGGGAATGCCAACGGTTTCCAGCATGCCGATGGCATGCGCACGCGCCTGCGCGCTCGTGTGACCCAGGTGCAATTGGGTGACCTCCATGAGCTGTCGCGAGATGCGCATGAAGGGGTTGAGCGAGGTCATGGGGTCCTGGAAGATCATCGCGATCCGCCGGCCGCGGATCGCCCGCATCTCATCCTCGGACGTTTTCAACAGGTCGCGGCCATCGAAGATGGCTTCACCCGAAGCAATGCGGCCGGGAGGTGTCGGGATGAGCCGCATGAGCGACAGGTTGGTGACCGACTTCCCGGATCCCGATTCACCAACAATCCCGAGCGTTTCTCCACGCTTCAGGTCGAAGCTCACGCCGTCGACGGCGCGAACGACACGCTCATCCTCGTCGAAGTACGTACGCAGATCCCGGACAGACAGAAGAGGTGTGCCCACGTCTGGTCGTTGTGCGCGGGCCCTTCAGGCCGGCGTCAACTCCTCCTCATCTGCGGATCCAGCGCGTCGCGCAGGCCGTCACCAAGAAAATTCAGCGAGAAGAGCGTCAACGCCATCGTGGCACCTGGAAAGACGACCTGCCAGGGGAAGATGGCGATGTTCTGGATCCCCTCGGCCGTGAGGCTGCCCCATGAGGCCAGCGGCGCCTGGACCCCGAGGCCGAGGAACGACAGAAAGGCTTCGAGCAGCATCACCGAGGGAATAGTGAGGGTCGCGTACACGATCACCGGCCCGAGCGTGTTCGGCACGAGGTGACGGGCGATGATCTTGGCCGGCAGGACACCGGTCGCCCGTGCGGCCAGAATGAATTCCTGGTTCTTCAGCGAGATCACCTGCCCCCGGACAATCCGCGCCATGGTCAGCCACGAGACGGCTCCCAGGGCGGCAAAGAGCAGAAACAGCTGCCCGAGCGGAGATCGCTGACCGAAGAACGCCAGCAGAACGATGATGATCATCATGTAGGGAATCGCGTAGAGCACGTCCACGATGCGCATCATCAGCTCGTCGAGCCGGCCGCCAAGGTAGCCGGCGGTGGCGCCGTAGGCAATGCCGATCACCAGGGAGACCAGCGTCGAGATAATACCGACCGTCAGGGAGATCCGACCGCCCAACAGCACGCGCGCGAAGATGTCGCGTCCGGCGTTGTCGGTGCCCATCCAATGGGTCCAGGCGAACGACCCGTCCGGGGCCGTGAATGGCGGCAGTGCCTTGATGAGCGCCGTGTCGGACGGAATGTAGTCGTAAGTGTAGCCCGTGGCCCATTCGATGATCGGAGGCCCAACCGCCGTGGCGAAGATCATCAAGCCGACAACGGCCATGCCAAACACCGCCAGCTTGTTGCGCCGCAGCCGGCGCCAGGCATCGCGCCAGAGCGAGGTGCCGACGACGAGCTCGGGCTGCTCACTCATCGCCAGTGTCCTCCGTGGTAGTGCCTTTGGTCAGCAAGGCTAGTACCGCACCCGCGGATCGACGAAGCCGTAGGCCACGTCGACCAGCAGGTTGAACACGAGCACGGCAATCGAAATGAACGCGACGATGCCGATGATCAGCGGCTCGTCACGATTCAGGTTTGCGTTAATGAAGTAGTTGCCGATGCCGGGCAGCGCGAAGATGCGTTCGACGACGACCGTCCCCGTGAGCAGGAAGGCCAGCGCGGGGCCCGAGTAGGAGACCACCGGCAGCAGCCCGCCGCGGAGCGCATGGCGCACGAGCACGGAGCGCTCGGAGAGGCCCTTCGCGCGGGCGGTGCGGATGTAGTTGGAGCGCAGGACCTCGAGCATCCCCGATCGGGTGAGGCGGGCAATGTAGGCCATGTACAACGCCGATAGCGTGAGCACCGGCAGAATGAGGTTGATGCTGAACCCATTCCACCGGGCCGGCGGCAGCCAGAACCACGTCAATGAGAAAACGAGGACCAGGAGCGGTCCGAGCACAAAGTTCGGGAGTGAGATCCCGAGCATCGCCGTCGCCATTGACGCGTAGTCGAGGCGGGAGTTCTGACGCGTGGCCGCCAGAATCCCGGAAGTCAGCCCGACGACCAGGGCCAGCAGATACGCCAGGAACCCCAGCGTCGCCGACACCGGCAGCGCCTCCCACAAGATCGCATTGACCGACTGGTTCGTGTACTTCAGCGACTGTCCGAAGTCGCCGCGTGCGGTGTTGGCCAGCATTTTTCCGTACTGGACGTACCACGGCCGGTTGAGCCCGTACTTTTCGCGGATGTTTTTCTCGATCGCCGGCGGCAGCTGCTTCTCAGAGGTGTAGAAACTGCCTGGCGCAAGCCGGATGAGTCCCCATGTGAGCGACACCACGATCAGCACCAGCGGCGCGGTCACGATGAGGCGGCGGACAATGAACCTGATCATCGCGAGGTCATGATCGGCACGTCCCTGTCCCAGAGGGCGGGATCGTGCTCGATGTACACGTACTTCCACGCGTGCAGCGTCTCCGGATTCGGGTACATGCCCTTCACGTACGGCTTCTTCATCCAGTTCGTGGCGTTGCTCATCAACGGCAGCACCGGCTGCGCGTCGAGCAGCATCTTCTCCGCCCGCGCCATGATCGCGAAACGTTTCTCCGGATCGGGCTGGCGGTTGGCCTCCGTCAGGATGTCCACGTACTTCTTGTCCCACCAGCCGGTGCCGTTGTCGCCTTTGGGCGTGGAGAAGATGTTGAGGAACGTGAACGGATCCATGTAGTCGCCGACCCATCCGCTGCGGGCGAAGCCCTTGTAGTCGAGCTTGGCACGTTTGTCCAGGAACGTCTTCCACTCCACGTTCTTGATCGGCACGGTGAGCCCCAGGTTCTGCTTCCACTGGGCCTGCACGAACTCGGCGACCTGCCGGTTGTTGTCGGTCGTGTTGTAGATCAGCTCGACATCCCGGATCGGGAACTTCGATGGGTCGTACTCGTCGCGCGAGTTCCTGTAGCCAGCTTCGGCCAGCAGCGCCCGCGCGCGAGCGATGTCGAACGGGTCGCCGGCCGGCCGCGGGTATTCCGGGAAGATCCCTTCGGGCACGAAGGAGGTGAGCGGCTTGGTGACGCGCCGAAAGTGCGAGAGCGCGACCTTGTCCACCGCCATGTTGAACGCCTTCCGCACTCGCACGTCGTTCATCGGCGGCTGGGTGATGTTGATCTGGTAATACTCGTTCGCCAGCTCCGGCGCGTCCATGTAGTCCTTCAGCGGACGGATGTAGTCGATCCAGGCAGCCGGCACCGTGTGATTCAGAAACCCATCGATCTCCCCCGCCTTGTACAAGTTCATGATCGTCGTCTGATCTTCGAGAGGGATGAAGGTGATCTCATCGAGATGCACATTCGCGGCGTCCCAATACGATGGACTTCGAACGACCACGAGACGATCGTACGGCCGCCACGTCTTCAGCATGAAGGCGCCGCTGGTGACGATGTGCTCGGGGCGCGTCCAGTGGACGCCCCACTGCTCGATCGCTTTACGTGGAACGGGTCGGAAGAACTGGTGCGTCATCAACCCCGGAACGAACGGCACGGAACGCGACATCCGCAGCCGAAGGGTGTGCGCATCCACCGCGTCCACGCCGATGTCTTCAGCCCGCGGGCCGACGAACACCTTGCCACGCACCAGGGCGGTGAGATTTCGCGACTGCACGGCGCTGGCCCGCTCCTGAGGGTCGCCCGGCAGCACCAGCCGAAGCTTCGGGTTTTCTGGATCGGCGACGAATTCCTTGGTGGCCGGATCCTGGGCGAAGACGCTGCCTTCGTTGAAGGCCTGGGCATTGAGGATGTCGTAGGCCATGTAGGCGCTGCGCGCGGCCAGTTCCGGGGTCAGACCGCGGCGGAACGAGTAGACAAAGTCTTCCGCGGTGATCGGATCGCCGTTCGACCAGCGGGCATCGCGAAGGTGAAACGTGAACTCGGTGTTGTCGCTGTTGTGCTCCCAACGTTCGGCGAGGCCGGGAATGGGTTGAGCGGTCTTCGGGTCGATCTCGGTGAGCCCGTCGAAGATGGCCATGTAGATTCGGGCTTCCGGCTGGCCGGTACTGACTTGCGGGTCGAGCGATTCGGCTTCCGCCCCCGATACGTAGCGCAGTATCTGGCCCTTCGGCGGGTCGGTCTTCCCGAAGTACATGCCGTCGCTTGCGGTGGTCGTACAGGCTGCGGCGGTCAGTGCCAGGAGGGACACCAGAACGACATCGAGACGGGAACGAACCTGAAGCAAACGGTTCATGAGGTTCACTGGGTTCACGGGGTTCATTGGGTTCATGAGGTTCACCCGGTTCTAGGGTTCTAAGGTTCTAGGTTCTAGGGTTCTAGGGTTCTGCCCCTGAGGTGAGACTAGCGCATTTTCAGGGTGGGTCGGAGAGATAAGGCGGGCGGGGCGGGTCGGGGTCGGCGTACTCGTAGTGCAGGACTTTAGTCCTGCCGTCGTGGGAACTGACTACGGACGCGAACCCAGCGCGTGCTGCCAGCCGACCAGAAAGACGTTGCCGTCAAGGCCGGGGTTCTGCCGCCTGGTGTATGCATTCGACAGGTGATGAAACTTGTAGCCAAATCGCAGTGAGGACTTGGGCCCATACTCCCAAATCGCGCCGCCGCCGTATTCCAACGTGTAGTTGAACGCCCGGGCGCCTGGAAGGGGCACATCGCGTGTAAACCATACGACGCCGCCGGCGCCCGCCCCGTACGCCCGCCAGTGCGGCGCCACACGAAACTGACCTTCAACGCCAAGAGGCGCAACCGCGAACCCATAGACGGGGCCACGTCCTTCGAACACATAGCGCGGTTGCCCGTCCTCGTCCGGAAACGTGAACGTCACGGATCGGGGGGTGTCTGAAACGATCAAGACCGGCACGATCTCCGGAGCCCAGCCAACCGACCAGCGCGTCGAGCGCAGGATGTTCGCGGTCAGGTGGAGGCCAAGGAACAGGTGGTCGCGATCGGGAATCACGCCGAGGAACGTTCCAGCCGGCGAATTGTGGGCCGCGCCAACGTACGCGTTCCATTCCCACTGAGGAAGCTTGTCCGTCGTATCCGGCCCCTGCGCTGCGAGCTGGGCGCCCGCAAGGAAAGTCAACGCCAGCGCAGTCAGTCCCGCTGTGGTGCGGCACGCGTGGAGTCGGGGGCGCACGGGCCAAGAGTGTAGCGGAACGCGATGCTATGATGAGGGTTCTCGGCTGCACCCACCTCGAGTGCCGGAGTGGTGAAACTGGCAGACGCGCGGGACTCAAAATCCCGTGGGGTTTACGCCCCGTGTCGGTTCGATTCCGACCTCCGGCACCATCACATCAAGATGTCAGGACGCCAGGCGTGAGAGGATCCTGTTCCCGCGGGGTCTTTGATGACTGGAGACACATTCGCCGTGAAGTCCCAGGTCCTCTTCGCCGCGCATCGGGACGGAGTGTTCCGCTACCTCTGTCGGATCGTCGGCCAGCGTGATGCGCCAGACCTGACGCAGGAAGTGTTTCTCCGCGTCGCTCGCAGCGCAGTGCCCGAGACCACAACCGACGGCGAGCGGGCCTGGGTGTTCCGGATCGCACGGAACGTGGCGCTCAACCATCGTCGCGACACTGGACGCAAGCCCGACACCGTCGAGCTGACCGAGTTCATGGGCCAGGCTGCGGCGCGGCCCGCATCGCAGGAAACCTTCACGGCGATGCGCGAAGCGATCGAACGTCTTCAGGCGCTCGATCGCGACGTGTTCCTGCTCCGCGAAGGCGCGGGCCTCAGTTACGACGAGATCGCGATCTCCTGCGACATCAAGCGGGCGCCGTGCGCAAACGGCCCGCGCGGCGTCGCGGGCGCGACGAATCGGCTCGGACCCGCCTCGCGGGCCAGCTGGCGGAGCAGGAGCGCGTCCACGAGGTAGTCGCGCGTGGTGGCCTCGGCTAGTGCCGCCCGCAGTGCTTCCTTGTCCACGGGCTCGCCATCGAGCAGCGCGTCTATTTCTAGGTGTTTTGGCTGGAAAAAACCTGGCTCGATATGGGGAACCGGTTCATCGTGTGTCATAAAGCCTCACGAACGGAGTGCTGCCATTGTTCAGAAGTGGCTGCAGCATCTGTCGAAGTTGCTTGCGGCGAGCCTGATCCTCATCGCGGGCGCAGGCGGACGCCGTACGATCGCGCCTGCACCTCGACGACGGCAGGCGAACGCCGCTTCTTCTTCTCTGCCAACCGAACCGTCAGTTTCGCCCCGACAAATCGTCCGCCGCGAGACGGTGCGCCCCTCGTCGAGGGCAGCACGAAGACGACAGTGCCGATGCCAGGGCCCGACGAAGTGCTCTCGTTCGAGATGCCGCCACTGCGAATTCCTGGCGGCGAGGTGCTGCCCGATCGACTGTCGATCCGAGTCCGTCTCACGTCCGTCCCGCTGCGCCCGAAGTGACGCCACCTCGACGACCGCAGCCGAAGGGATCAGCCCTCACACTGCACCGCTAGCGCGACTCTGGGCCACGTTAGCGCCGTTCTTGTCCGCAGTAGCCTTGGCGAAGGTGGACGAATCCCCTGACTCCCCGGACAGAGGCGGGATGGACA
>Ga0111539_10001134_pt1 | contig 35229 bp, 31 predicted proteins | sample RhiMethybrSRZTD1_FD_79667 | JGI IMG/M metagenome (GOLD analysis project Ga0111539, IMG submission 79667) | Populus rhizosphere microbial communities from Tennessee, USA - Rhizosphere MetaG P. TD hybrid SRZTD1 (version 2) (version 2) | ecosystem: Host-associated > Plants > Roots > Rhizosphere >...
GTGAAGTGCAGCCGATCGGCGAGATGCGGGCAGGATATGATGCGCGCGCTACAGCCGGCCGCCGACCTCAGCGGGACCGTATCTCCATCTACAATGCGTTGATGCGCGGGTCGAAACTGGTGATCGCTCTGAAGCCGTCCGCCCGTTGAGGCCGCAGGGACAACGATGGCGATCCCCAACAGCTACGACATCCTGCAGGCGGTGATCGCGGCGACGCCGGATGCCATCTTCGTCAAGGATCTGGAGGGGCGCTACATCCTCGTCAACGACGCCTTCGCGCGCTTCATCGGCAAGTCGACCGCCGAGATCGTCGGCCGGAACGACTTCGAGCTCTATCCCGAGAAGGACGCGCGCAGCTTCGTCGAAGCCGACCGCGAGGTGCTCGCGACCGGCAAGCCGATGGCGTTCGAAGGCGTGGCGACGGGGCAGGCCGGCGAGCGCACCTATCTGGTGACCAAGGGCGTCTACCGCGACAAGGACGGCCAGATCCTCGGCGTCTACGGCATCTCCCACGACATCACCGAGCTGCAGCAGGCGCACGAGACGCTCGAGCAGACGCGCGAGGCGCTGTTCCGCTCGCAGAAGATGGAAGCGGTCGGCCAGCTGACCGGCGGCATCGCCCACGACTTCAACAACATCCTCGCGATCATCCTCGGCAACGTCGAGCTGCTGCGGCTGCACTTCCCGAAGGATTCGCACGCCGGCGAGATCATCGACGCGGTGACGCGGGCGACGCTGCACGGCAAGGATCTGACCGGCCACCTGCTCGCGTTCGCCGGGCGGCGCCTGCTGCACCCGCAGGCGGTGGACGTCAATACCCAGGTCGCGAGCCTCGTCCGGCTGCTCGGGCGCACGCTGGGGGCCAACATCCGCCTGACCACCGAGACGAGCCGCGGCGCGGGGACCGCGTTCGCCGATCCCGCGGCGCTCGAAGCCGCCCTGCTGAACGTGGCGCTGAACTCGCGTGACGCGATGCCGAAAGGGGGAGCGCTCACGGTGCGCACCTCGACGATCGAGATCACCACGCTGCCGACCACCGACGAGGACTTGAAGCCTGGGTCGTACGCGTTGATCGAGATTGAAGACACCGGCGTCGGCATGCCGCCGGAGGTCGTCGCCCGCGTGTTCGAGCCGTTTTTCACGACCAAGACCAGCGGACGCGGCACCGGCCTCGGCCTGAGCATGGTCTACGGCTTTGCCAGGCAGTCGGGCGGCACGGTGACGATCGATTCCGCCGTCGGCCGGGGCACCACGCTTCGGATGTACCTGCCACTGGTGGAAAACGCCGACGCGCATCCGGTCGTCGTCGACACGCCGTCGCCGACGCCGGCGATTGCGCGCAAAGTGCTGGTGGTCGAGGACGAGACCGACGTGCGCAGCATCGTGCGCCGTCAGCTCGAGAGCCTCGGCCACAGAGTGCTGGTCGCCGAGGCCGATACCGAGGCGCTGCTGCTGATTCAGGGACCGGGCGCGCCCGATCTGCTGCTGACCGACGTCGTGCTGGCGACCGGCGTGAATGGGATCGAGCTGGCAGCCGCCGCCCGGAAGCTGCGGCCGGGGCTGCCGGTGATTTTCATGTCCGGGCTTCCGGCGGTACCCGATGCGCTCAAGCGCGTCGCCGAGGCCGGATCGCCGCTCCTGTCGAAGCCGTTCACGACGCCGCAGCTCGAGCGCGCGATCAATCTGGTGTGCGCGCCGGCCAATCGATGATGCGTGTAAGTTAGAAGTTCGAAGTACGAAGTGGGGGTCGTGTCATCCGCGGGAAGAACCCCCACTTCTGACTTCGTACTTCGTACTTCGTACTTACTGCTTTCCGCTCTTCTTCGCGTCGTCCGCTTCCTTCTGCCGCGCGCCGCGCAGCATGCCGGGCAGCGAGTAGTTCCCCTCGTGGCACGCGTACTCGTAGAGGTTCTCGGGGGTCACGTTCCACGGGTACTCGCCGGTCCACGCACGATCCCAGGTTGCCGGATCTTCGACCGTGAAGCGGTAGAGCAGGGTGCCCGGGCCGGTGCGCGTGAAGCGCTCGACGACGTGGAGGTTTTCGCCCGACCCGCGGAACTGCGTCTTGCCGGTGAAGTTGGTGGTGTCGACGACCAGCGTGTCGCCTTCCCAGCGGCCGATCGAATCGCCCATCCAGCGCTGGATCGTCGGCGGCAGGTGCTGCGCGTTCATGCGGATGATGCGCGCGTCGTGCACCATCTCGTTGAGAATCAGGATCCGATCGCGCGTCTGCACGATCTGCTTCATGTTGTTGTAGAAGTAGTTCGGCAGCGTCGGCGGACCCGACGTCGATCCGAAGCCGAGCAGGCAGCGCTCGGCCAGCGGCCGCAGCTCCGGCCCGTCGAACGCGCCGGGAGGTCCGGCGGCCGCGCCCTCGTTCGCGTCCGGCGCCACCGCGCCGCCGGCGGTGAACGCGGCATTGCGCTTCTTCGCCTCCTCCTTCATCGCCGGCACTTTGCCGTCGGGCGGATCGACGATCAGCGAGCTGCGCGGCTGGCCGTCCACTCTGATCACCTTCATGCCGCCGGCGAGCCAGAAATTGTTGTAGCCGCCGACCACGCCGCCGCCGAACTTCTCGAGGAATTCCAGGTACGACTTCGGGGTGAGGTTCTCGCCGCCCACCGGCGGCGCCTGGCGATCGCCGCTGATTGGCGCGTCGTTCTTCACCTGTCGTTCGTATTCGTACTTCTCCATCGCCGCCGCTTCCTCGGGCGTGAGCACGAGGCGCGTGACGCCGGCCGGACGCTCGACCGGCGTCATCGTCGCGACGTCGTAGAAGCCGCTCAAGTCTGGTTTGCCGTCGGGCGTCCGCGGCATCGTCCACGCCTTGCCCGGCGCCTGGGCAGTCGGCCTTGCCGCCTGCGCGGCGGGCGATCCCGACGCCAGCCACGCGGCTGCAGTCGTGGCCGCGGCGAGACATCCGAGGAAGTTGAGCGTGCGGTCGGGCATAGTCACCATCTCCGTCTCATAGCGTGGTGATAGTCGGCGCCGCTGTCAAGCGCGCGCAAACCCGCCGTCAGCCCGGCGATCGTCGTTACGGGGCGAGGAACTTCGTTCGACGAACGTAAAGGGATTGTCCGCGATTCCGGCGACTTCTTCCTCGCGGCAGCCTTTCGCGATCGGCAACGCGCGCGTACACGCAGTATCGCGGCAAGTGGCGATCCTCGCCGGCGTCTGCACGCAATGGCACTCCGATTGCTCCTTCGCGCCGCGGGCGCCCGATGATCCCGTCCACCGCTCCGCTCCCCGACGCACCCGATGAAGGCGCGGCCGATGCCGTTCTGGTGCGCGCCTGCCTCGATGGCGACGCCGAGGCGTGGGCCGCGGTGATGGTGAAATACAAGCGTCTCATCTACTCGATCCCGATCAAGTTCGGCGCGCAGCCCGACGACGCGGCGGAGATCTTTCAGGCGGTGTGCGCCGACCTGGTCTCGGAGCTCCCGCGCCTGCGCCGGCACGAGGCGCTGAAGCCGTGGCTGATGCGCGTCACGCGCCACAAGACGATGCACTGGAAGTCGCGCTCGCGGCGCGAGTCGTTGTGGACGCAGGCCGACGATGCCCCGGAACACCTTGTAAAAGCGGATGAAACGGGCACGCGCCTGCTCGAGGAGGTCGAGCGCGAGCAGGCGATCCGACAGGCCGTCGCCAGCCTGCCGCCGCGCTGCCAGGAGATGGTGCGGCTGCTGTTCTACGAGCAGCCGCCGCTGCCGTACAACGAAGTCGCGCGCCGCCTCGGGCTCGCCACGGGATCGATCGGCTTCATCCGCGGCCGCTGTCTGAAGAAGCTGCGGGTGCAGCTGAAGGCCGCCGGGTTCTGATCGGCGCGGCGCCCTATATTTTTTCGCCGCGTCGCATCCCTATGCTCTTAGTCCGGGGTACGCCTCTGCCGGCGTTCCTGCACGCCGGAGGAGCACATGGGGCACTTCGACGTCGCCTTCTGCGCAGACTTTGTTCGCGGCATCGTGGGTGCGGACGATCGCGCGGCGCTCGAACGGCACATTGCCATCTGCCGCGCGTGCGCGGCGAACCTGCAGTGGCTGGTCGAGGTGGCGGCGCTGACCGCGGCCGATGCGCGCTACGAGCCGCCGGCCGAGCTGCTGACGCGGGCGGACGCGATGTTCGCCACCGCGAACCCCGCGACGCCCGAGCGTCCGTGCCCGACGCCGCCCGACGAGGCGGTGGGCGGCCAGCCGCCCGGGCCGCCCTTCGACGCCGGCGAAGAACCGCGCGCTCAGGGCAGGTCGCATTCGTCGTCCTGACCGGCAGTTCCCGCGGGAACTGATTGCAGATTGGAGGGGGCTGTGCTCGACACCACGCAGAAAGCCGTCCCGCCGATCGACCAGCGCCCGCCACTGCTGTTCTTCTGCCACGACGGATTGCGCTTCGGCCGGAGCGCGAGGGCCGCGCTCGTCGCGGCGCTCTCGCCGCACTTCCGCGTCACCGCGATTGCCGGCTCCGCCGCGGTCGCCGGCGCCGAGATGCCGCCCGAGATCGAGATGATCTACCCGCCGGCGCCAGGATCGTTCGTGTCGCGCAACGCGCGCCGGCAGACGATTGTCGACGCCTATCGGCGCGTCGATCCGGCTGTCGTCATCATCGAGCAGTACCCATTCGGATGCGGCGAGTTCTCGGACGAGGTGGTGTCGGTGCTCGAGTTGGCCGCTGCCAACCCGCGCACGCGGCTCGTCGCCTGCAGCGTCGTCGAGACGCTCATCGACCTGCCGTTCCAGCTGTCGCGTCGCGACGACCCGGTGCCGCGTCTCGCCGATCGCTACTTCGACGTCGTCCTGGTGCATGCCGACGCGCGCCTCGGCCGCCTCGAGGATGCGTTCGGGCCGAACTCGCTGCGCGTGCCGGTGCTCTACACGGGCTTCATCGCCACCGCGGCCGGCGCGGTTGCGCCTGATGCGCCGCCGGTGCGGCCCGCCGCGCTGGTGACCTGCGACAGCGCGCGCCCCGATCCGGCGCTGTTTCGCGCCGCGCTGGCCGCGTGCGATCAATGGCAGCCAGCCGAGCGCCTGCCGCTGCGCATCGTCGCCGGACCGGCGCTGCCCGATCGCGAGCTGGCCTCGCTGCAGGCGGAAGCGGCGCGACGCGAGGACGTCGTCGTCGAGCGCAGCGCCGGCGATCTGCGGATCGGCGCCGACACCGTCGCCGTGTCGATCAGCGACGGGGCGTGCGACACGGTCTTCGAGATGCTGCGCGCGGCAGTGCCCGGGCTGGTGGTCGTCGGCGGCTGGGGCGACGACGAACGCGGCGAGTGGGCGCACCGGCTCGCGGCGCTCGGCGTGGTCACGCTGCTGGAGCGCGATCGGCTGAGCGGCGTCTCGCTGGCCGCGCAGGTGACGGCGACCGTCCTCAAGCCGCCGCCGTACATCGAGCTGAATCGATCGGGCGCCGAAGAGACGCTGAAGATCCTCGTCAGGCTCGCCGATCCGGCGGCGACCTACGCGAATGCCGCGGTGCGCGCCGAAGCGGTCTGAGACCGGCCTCTAGCGCGCAGCCAGGAACTTCCCGATCGTGTCGTTGAGGAACTTCCGATCGGCGGGGTTGCCGCCGGCGCCAGCGGGGTGGCCCCACAGCGACGGGATCGGCGTCAGCGTCACGCGCGGGATGAACGACGCCTCGAACCGCGCGTCACCAATCGGAAAGTACAAGTCGGTTTCCGACGGCATGTAGAGCACCGGCGCGGCAATCGATCGCAACGCGCGCTCGACGTCGCCGTTGAAGCCGGGCGTCGTGCCGACGTCGTGCCGCTGCCAGGTGCGCGCCTGCAGAATCAGATCGTTGGCGTCGTTGCTGGCGAAGAAGGTGCGCCGGCGGCTTTCCATCTCCTGCGCCAGCGTTGCCTCCGGCGTCCGCGCCTTCCACATCTCGCGGCGCCACCACTCCTGCGAGTACAGCCAGCCGAGCCACACCATGCCGTAGGCTTCGATCCCCTTGCGCGGCGGCGAGGTGTAGTCGCCGCCGTTGAACGCCGGGTCGGCGGTCAGCGCCGCGATCTGCCCCTCGAGCCGCACGATCCCGTGCGGCCACGTCTTCGCCGTCCCGGCGGTGGCGACGATGCGGTCGGCGAAGCGCGGATGGCTGACCGCCCACTGGAAGGCCTGCTGCGCGCCCATCGAGAAGCCGATCACCGCGCGGAGGTGGGTGACCTTCAACTCCTCGGTGAGCAGCCGGTGGACCGCGGCGACGTTGTCGCGAATCGTCGTCACCGGAAAGCGCGGGCCATGGAAAGGCTCCGGCGTGTTGCTCGGCGACGACGACTGGCCGTTGCCGAAGAGCTCGGTGGCGACGAGATAGAGCGAGCCGGGATCCAGCGCCTGCGTCGCGCCGATCAGCCAGTCGTACCCATGGTGGTTGGCCATGTAGTGCGACGGCAGCAGCACGACGTTGTCGCGCGCGGCGTTGAGGCGGCCGTAGGTGGCGTAGACGACGCGCGCTTCGGGAAGCGTTACGCCGCTCTCGGTCTTGAAGTCCCTGATGACGAACTCGTGGTGTTCGGCGGTGTGGGGCGCAGATTGGCCGGCTGACTGGGGGCTGGAAAGGAACGCTCGCGCGCCATTCGGTGCGCCCGCGCTCCCGGGGCTGGGGGCTGGCTGCGTCGTGCCGTCCCCAAGGGCGGCCAGAGCGACCGTGCCGACTGCGACGATAGTGGCGATCAGTTTCACGCGCGCATTATCAATGAAGAATCAGGAATTGTTTGTTGCAAACGAGGACACGAATTCCCAATTCCTGATTCCTTAATTCTTAGTTTTCCACAGGGCGGGCGGTAGAATGCGCTTGTGAAGAAAACCTTGATCGCCGCCGCCTATGTGATGGCTGTCGCCCTGATAACCACTTTGGTCGTTGCCAGGCCCCGCGCCGCGGCCGACCCGGTTGCGTGGAACCCGAAGGCTGCCGCCGCCTACCTCGACCAGCGGCAGGACTGGTGGCAGAAATGGCAGGGGGCGCAGCGCGACCACGGGACGTTCTGCGTCTCGTGCCACACGGTGGCGACCTATGCCCTCGCGCGCCCGGCGCTGCGCCGCGCGCTCGGCGAAACCGGGCCGTCCTCGGGCGAGCGGGCGCTGCAGGAGAACATCGCCAAGCGGGTGATGATGTGGCGCGACGTCGAGCCGTTCTATCCCGACCAGACGCGCGGCCTGCCGAAGACGAGCGAGTCGCGGGGCACGGAGTCGATCCTGAACGCGCTGGTGCTGGCGAGCCGTGACGCGCGCGCCGGCTCGCTCGGCGACGACACCCGCCGCGCGTTCGAGAACATGTGGGCGCTGCAGTTCACCCGCGGCGATCAGGCCGGGTCGTGGGCGTGGCTCAACTTCCACTACGAGCCGTGGGAGGCCGACGGATCGCGGTACTACGGCGCCGCGCTGGCGGCGGTCGCGGTCGGCATCGCGCCGGGCGGCTACGCCGCGAGCGCCGACGCGGATCGCATGAAGCTGTTGCGCGAGTACCTGGCGCAGGCGGCCGACAAGCAGCATCTCTTCAACCGCCTGACGACGCTGTGGGCCTCGACGACGTGGTCAGGTGGGGCGGGTGAGGCGCGTAAGGCAGGTGGGGAGGCAGGTGGGGTTGACGGGGCGGGTGGGGCACGTGGGGCGGCGATCTTGAGCGCCGAACAACAGCGCGCGATCGTGGACGAGGCGCTGAGGCTGCAGCAGGCCGACGGCGGCTGGAGCATGACCGCGCTCGGCTCGTGGAAGCGCGTCGACAACACGCCGCTCGACACGCGCACCGACGGCTACGCCACCGGGCTCATTACCTACGTGCTGCAGGGCAGCGGCGATCCGCGCGCGCGAGAACCCATCGCCCGCGCGCTCGCGTGGCTGCAGAAGAACCAGGATCCCGCCGGCCTCTGGGTCGCTTCGTCGCTCAACAAGCAGCGCGACCCGGCCTCGGATGCCGCCAGGTTCATGAGCGATGCGGCCACCGCCTACGCGGTGCTGGCGCTGACGAACGCGAAGTAATCCGCGCGTTGATCTGCTTGAGCGGCGCCGTAGCAGGAGTGGCCGCCCGCGGACCACGAAGAGCACGAAGACGCAAGAAACCGCGTCCCCACGAAGTTCACGAAGAAGACGACGAAACGCAGAGCGCGCAGAGCACGCAGAGTCGCGGAGGTGCCGCGCGACGGGCCCGCGAAGCGGGCCGCGCCACGTGAAAGCCTCGCGCAAAACACAAACCGAACGCGGATGGGGTTTGTGTTTTCGCGAGGCTTTACGTGGCGCCCGCCGGCCGGCTCCGCCGGCCGCTCGTCGCGCTCGGCGACATCGTTGTCTTCTTCGTGGTCTTCGTGACCTTCGTGCTCTTCGTGGTTCGTACTAGCGCCACTGAAAGCCCCACTGCTGCGAACCTTACAGCGGGATGCGCAGGCCTATGTGCACCGCGATCGGCGGCTGGATCGCCGATGTCCGCCGCGATAGCGGCCCGCTGACCGCGATCTCTTCGATCTGCAGGAACTGGTTGAAGACGTTGTAGGCGTCGACAATCGCCGTCAGCTTGCGGCGCCCCACCGCGAAGCTTTTCTGCAGCCGCGCGTCGACCGTCATCGTGAACGTGAACCGCGTCCGCCCGTTGCGGAACGCCCGCACCGCCTCGGCGCCCTGGTTCAACCCGTCGAGCACCACCAGCCGCGCGAAGTGCTGGCCGTCCTGGTAGCGAGCGATCAGGCCGAAGCTCAGATCGCGCGGAAACTGATAGCTCGACGCCAGCTTGATCGTGTAGCCGCGCTCGGTGAACACGCGCCCCTGGGCGAAGGTGCGCGCGTTGGGGTTGACGAACAGCTCGCCCTGGATCGACGTGTCGTTCTCGATCGCCTGGAAGCCGCGGTTGGCGGCCAGCCCTTCCGATCGCCCCGCCGTCAGCCCCCACAGGAAGAAGTAGCGCTGCCGGCGCACGATGCCGATCATGTCGGCGCCGACAAACGAACCCTTGTGCTCCGCGGGGTTGGTGAGCAGATACCGATCGGCGCCGAAGGTCGACGGCGCGCGGTTGTAGAAGAGCAGATTCTGATCGTCCGCCGAGCCGACGGTGTCGATGCCGTGGTCGGCCACCGTGGTGTGGATGTAGGTCGAGAACGGCACGCCGACGTTGACGACGCCGACGAAGTCGTGATCGAGACGGCCGATGGCGGCGATGCGCAGGAACGTGTTCGCGCGCGGCCGCGCCTCGAATCCCACGATCAGTTCGTCCATCGTCGGGCGCTTCAGCGAGGGGTCGATAGCGGAGAAGCCGGCGACCCCGCCCGAGCCGGGGCCGAGGCGCTGCACCGTCGGCGCCGCCGGGAACGCGGCGAGCGCGGGCGCGGTGGCCGGGCCGGTCCAGCGTGCGACGGTCGCCGTCGGCGCAGTCGGATCGCCGTAGGCGAGATCGCCGAGCGGCAGCCGGTGGGCGTAGCGTCCGTACTGGCCGAACGACGAAAGCTGCCAGAAATTCAGCATCGCCCAGTGAATGCCGGCGCGCGGCAGCAGGCTGCTCCAGCCGATCGTCGCATCGTGCGCGTCGGCCCAGCCGCCGATGTTCTCGAAGCGCAGGCCGCCGTTGAGCGTGACGCGCGATCCGGCCGCAATGGTATCGCCGGCAAACAGCGCGAACGACCGCTGGCGCCAGCGCGACACCGCAATGGGATCGGTGAAATCCCAGACGCGCGCGGTCAGGCCGTTCACCAGCTCGCCGACGCGTCCGGCGAACACCGACTGCAGCGAGCTGCTGCCGCCGCCGATGTCGACGCCGGCCAGAAAGCGATGGGCGCTGGTCGTGCGGAACACGCGCAGCCCCGTCGACCAGGTCCGATCGGTGCCGACGCCCGGCTGCAGCAGCGCGTCGACCGGCCCATCGTCGAGCCGCTCGACGACGACCGATCGCGGCGGCTCGAGGTCGCTGGTGCGCTGGCTGCCGGTGTACGACGCGAACGCCCGCACGCCGCCGTCGTCGCCAAGCTGATGCTGCCACGCGCCCTGCAGGTGCAGCCCGGTCTGGCGCTGCGCCGCCTGGGGCCGTTCCAGCACGAAGTGATTCGGCGCCGCGTCGCGCGTTCCCTGCACCCACCCGATCGCGCGCACTTCGTCCGACGCCGACGGGGTGCCGACGATGTTGACGAACGCCGAGGCGAGGTGCGCGTCGAGCTTCGCCCGGTTGTTGCGCTCGAAGTACGACGAGCGGATCCAGTTCGCCGACAGCAGCACGCCCGCCTTGTCGGTGGCGAGCGGACCGGTCATGAACAGGTTGGCGCGGGCGAACGAGTCGAGGCGCGTAATCGCCGGCGGCGAGGCGGTGGCGCTGCCGCCGGCGAAGATGCCGGGCGCGCCGGTGAGCTCGAGCGAGCGCGTCCACGAGGCGTCCGGCCGGCGCGGCATCAGCGTCACCGCCATGCCGGGCGCGCTGACGTCGATGGGCATCAGCCCGGTGGCGACGTCGACCGAGTCCCAGATTTCGATCCCCGGCATCAGCAGCGGCGCGCCCGACCCGCTCAGGCTGGTGATGTCGGCATCGCCGACGCGAAAGACGGTCTGCGTCCAGGTGCTGCCGTGCGCGCCGACGCGCGCCGGCGAGCCGGCGCCGGTACCGCCGGCGTCGATGCGATCGGCAATCGCGTCGGGCACGAGCGTATCGATCAGCGCGAAGAGATTCGCCGCGGTCGGCAGCAGGCCGAGCGGGCTGACGGTGACCATCGCGCCGAGCGGCGGACGCTCGCGCGGCGGCTGGTTCTGGGGTGACTGAGCGCCGGCGGGATCGGCGGCGGCGAGCAAGACGACGCCCGCGACGACGGGATAGAATCGAAGCATTATGCCGGAGACCACGTCCAGTAGCGCCGCCTTCATCGACGCAATCAAGGCCGGAGAATTCGAGCGCGTGAAGGCGATGGTGTCGGAAGATCCGACGCTCATCGATGCGCGAAGCCGCACCGGCGACAGCGCCATCCTAACCGCTGTCTATCATCGGCAGAAAGACATTGTAAACCTGCTGGTCGCGCGCGGCGCGTCGCTGTCGCTCTTCGAGGCGTGCGCGGCGGGCGAGATCGAGAAGGTCGAGCGTACGCTCGAGGCGTCGACGATCAACGCCTACAGCGCCGACGGCTGGACGCCGCTGCACCTGGCCGCCTACTTCGGCCATCCGAAAGTTGCCGAGCTGCTGCTGGCGCACGACGCGGACGTCACCGCGCGATCGCGCAACTCGAACGGCAACACGCCGCTCCACGCCGCGCTGGCCGGCAACCATCAGCTCGTCGCCGGCCTCCTGATCGGCCGCGGCGCCGACGTCAACGCCGCCGACGCGAACGGCTGGCGGCCGCTGCACCTCGCCGCCGCCAACAACAACCTCGATGCGATCAACGCGCTGATTGCGCAGGGCGCCGACGTCTCCGCCGGCAACGGCGAGGGATCGACCCCGCTCTCGATCGCGCAGGAAAAGAATCATCGCGAGGCGGCCGCGCTGCTTCGCAAGTTCGGCGCCTAGCGGTGGCTCCTACTTCTTCTCGATCGTCACCGACTCGACGGTAATCGGCTTCACCGGGCGATCGCCCGGCTTGCTGGTGGCGGTGCTGCCGATCTTCTTCACTACGTCCATCCCCTCGACGATCTCGCCGAAGACGCTGTGCTTGTCGTCGAGCCATGGCGTGGCGGCGAGGGTGATGAAGAACTGGCCGCCGTTGGTGTTGGGGCCGCGGTTCGCCATCGAGAGCATGCCGGCCTTCGCATGCCGCAGCTTCGGATGGAACTCATCGGCAAACGTGAAACCGGGGCCGCCGGTGCCCTGGCCGAGCGGATCGCCGCCCTGGATCATGAAGCCGTCGATGACGCGGTGGAAGACGGTGCCGTTGAAGTAGGGCTCGGTGACCTTGCGGCCGCTGCGCGGATCGGTCCACTCCTTGGTGCCCTCCGCCAGCCCGGTGAAGTTCGCCACTGTCTTCGGCGCGTCGGCATCGAACAGCCGCGCGGTGAATTTGCCTTCGCTCGTCGTAAAATGCGCCAGCAGCATGCCGCGATCATACCGCTATCTCCATTACGACGTCTTCACCGATCACCTCTTCGGCGGCAATCAGCTCGCGGTCTTCCTCGACGGCCGCGGCCTCACCGCCGACACGATGCAGGCGATCGCGAAGGAGATGAACTTCTCGGAGACGACCTTCGTCCTGCCGCCCGAGAACGGCGGCACCGACGTGCGCATGCGCATCTTCACGCCGGGCGACGAGCTGCCGATGGCCGGACATCCCACCGTCGGCACCACCTTCGCGCTCGCGCGCACCGGCGTCATCGAGCGCGGCCGCCAGCATTTCGTCTTCGGCTGCGGCATCGGCCCGGTGCCGGTGACGATGACGTGGAACGGCGACGATCTCGGCTTCGTCTGGATGACGCAGCCGCTGCCGACTTTCGGCGCCGTGATCCCCGATCCGGCGCGGACCGCGGCGGCCTTGTCGTTGTCGCCGGCTGCGGTCGCCGGCACCGGCCAACCGGTGCAGGTGGTGTCGTGCGGCGTGCCGTTCCTGCTCGTGCCGCTGACCACCCGCAGCGCCGTCGACAGCGCGGTCGTCAACAGCGGCGTCCTCGACGCGCTCTTCAGCCAGGTCAAGACGCGGGCTACCGGCCTGATGGTTTTCACCGCGCAGCCCGGCGATGCGCGCGCCACCGTCTACAGCCGCATGTTCGCCCCGGAGATGGGGATCACCGAGGATCCCGCCACCGGCAGCGCCAGCGGGCCGCTCGGCTGTTATCTGGTGCGCCACAAGATCGTGCGCCCCGAGCGCGCGTCCGCGATGATCAGCCTGCAGGGCGTCAAGATGGGGCGGCCGAGCCACGTCCACATGTCCATCGGCGTCGACAACGGCGACATCACCAGCGTGCGGGTCGGCGGCGAGTCGGTCCTTGCTGGCGAGGGTACGCTGTACGTGTAAAGTGTCAGGATCAGGGATTGGGGATCAGGGAGCAGGGATGAGCAGGGCATAGTGAAATAAGGGAATAGGGAGCGGGATTTTACCGACTGGCAGAAGGAGTTGAACATGAAGCTTGGTACGACGTCGGCGCTGGCCGTTGCGGCCCTGTTCGCGGCGGGCGTGGCGCACGCGCAGGAAGCGGGGAAGGTCGACCTCAGCAAGGCGAAGCTGAAGACGCCGGCGCAGCTGAACGAGACCGCGCCTCCCACCTATAAGGCCGCGTTCGACACGTCGGCGGGCAAGTTCGTCATCACCGTCCACCGCGACTGGGCGCCGAAGGGCGCCGACCGCTTCTACAACCTCGTCAAGAACGGCTACTTCGACGACACCCGCTTCTTCCGCGTCGTCCCCAACTTCATGGTTCAGTTCGGGATCAACGGCGACCCCGCGATTCAGAGCAACTGGGCGAACGCGAACCTGACCGACGATCCGTCCGGCAAGCAGAGCAACAAGAAGGGCTACGTCACCTTCGCCCACCGCGGGAAGGACTCGCGGACGACGCAGGTATTCATCAACTTCAAGGACAACGGCTTCCTCGACGCGCAGGGCTTCCCGCCCTTCGGCGAGGTGACCACGGGCTTCGACATCGTCCAGAAGATCAACGATCAGTACGGCGAGAAGCCGAACCAGGGCATGATTCAGTCGCAGGGCAATGCGTACCTGAACAAGGAATTCCCCAAGCTGGACTACGTGAAGAAGGCGACTATCGAGAAGTAGCGCCGCTTTTCCGACGGGCTGGAAGGCGGAATGGAGAGTCCACGCCGCCTTCCGACCCGTTAAGATCTTCAGATGCCCTCGCCGTCAGCATCCCCGGCACCCACGGTCGAACACGCAATCGCGGCGCTCGTCGGCGGAACCAATCGCGATCCGTTCGCGGTCCTCGGGCCGCATCGCGACAACGGCGCCGCCCTCGTGCGCGCCTTTCACCCGGCGGCGCGCGCGATCGAGCTGCGGCTGGTGTCGACCGGCGCGCTGATGCCGATGGCGAGGCGCGCCGACGGCGTGTTCGAAATCCACCTCGACGCCGCGGCGCAGGGCGACGACGGGTGGGCGCTGCCCGACTACCGCCTTCGCATCAGCTATCCGGGCGATCACGTGATCGAGATCGACGATCCGTATCGCTACGGCCGGGTGCTGACCGACTACGACCTGCATCTGCTGGGCGAGGGAACGCATTACCGCGCGTTCGAGAAGCTCGGGTCGCATCGCATCCGCGTCGGCGCCACCGCCGGCGTCCACTTCGCGGTGTGGGCGCCCAACGCCGATCGCGTCAGCGTAATCGGCGATTTCAACGGCTGGGACGGCCGCGTGCACCCGATGCGCATCCTGGTGCCGAACGGCATCTGGGAGATCTTCGTCCCCGATCTGCCGGAGGGCGAAAAGTACAAGTTCGAGATCCGGACCCGCAGCGGCCACATCCTCAAGAAGACCGATCCGTTCGCGCGCGCCTTCGAGGCGCCGCCCCAGTCGGCCGCCGTCGTCCGCGACGTCTCGCGCTACGAGTGGAACGATGCCGCGTGGCTGGCCGCGCGCGCCGGCGAGAACGCGTGGCTCGAGCGGCCGATGACCACCTACGAAGTGCACCTCGGCTCGTGGGCCCGCGTTCCCGAGGACGGCTATCGCTTCCTGACCTACCGCGAGATGGCGCAGCAGCTGGTGCCCTACGTGAAGGAGATGGGCTTCACGCACATCGAGCTCCTGCCGGTGATGGAGCACCCGTTCTCGGGATCGTGGGGCTATCAGGTGCTCGGGTTCTTCGCGCCGACCGCGCGCTTCGGGCCGCCGGAAGATTTCAAGCTGTTCGTGGACGCCTGCCACCAGGCCGGCCTCGGCGTCATCCTCGACTGGGTGCCGGGGCATTTCCCGAAGGACGCGCACGGTCTCGCGCAATTCGACGGCACCGCGCTCTACGAGCACGAGGATCCGCGGCAGGGCGAGCACCAGGACTGGGGCACGCTGATCTTCAACTACAGCAGGAACGAGGTGCGCAATTTCCTGCTGTCGAACGCGCTGTTCTGGCTGGAGGAGTACCACGTCGACGGGCTGCGCGTCGACGCGGTCGCATCGATGCTCTACCTCGATTACTCGCGCCAGGAAGGGCAGTGGATCCCCAACCGCTACGGCGGGCGCGAGAACCTCGACGCGATCAGCCTGCTGCAGCAGCTGAACAGCCTGACCCACGGCGAGCATCCGGGGACGATGACCGCGGCCGAGGAATCGACCTCGTTTCCCGGCGTCAGCCGTCCGGTGCATCTCGGCGGCCTCGGCTTCACCTACAAGTGGAACATGGGCTGGATGCACGACATCCTCAAGTACATGCGCGAGGATCCGGTGCACCGCCGCTGGCATCACAACCTGGTCACCTTCTCCGCGCTCTACATGCACAGCGAGAACTTCATCCTGCCGTTCTCGCACGACGAAGTCGTCCACGGCAAAGGGTCGATGCTCGACAAGATGCCGGGCGACGTCTGGCAGAAGTACGCCTCGGTGCGCGCGCTCTACGGCTACATGTTCGGCCACCCGGGCAAGAAGCTGCTGTTCATGGGATCGGAGTTCGGGCAGTGGCGCGAGTGGAGCCACGACCGCAGCCTCGACTGGCACCTGCTGGACGACGAGGCGCATGCGGCGCTGCGGCAGTGGGTGAAGGATCTGAACGCGTTCTACCGCGCCGAGCCGGCGCTCTACGAGGTCGACTTCGAGCCGGGCGGCTTCCGCTGGATCGACTGCAACGACAACGAGAACAGCGTCGTCTCGATCGTGCGCTTCGCGCGCGACCCTCACGATGCGGTGGTCGTGGTCCTCAACTTCACGCCGGTGCCGCGGCAGGAGTATCGTGTCGGCGTGCCGGAGCCGGGCTGGTACGTCGAGCGGCTGAACAGCGACGCGGCGATGTACGGCGGCGGCAACATCGGCAACGGCGGCGGCGCGGCAACCGAGCCGGTGGCCGCGCACGGGTTCGACCAGTCGCTGCGCCTCACCATCCCGCCGCTCGCCTGCCTGATTCTGAAGCGCGCGTGACACGGTCCGCCTAAAGGCGGACACTACGGATAAATGTCGATCCGCAGCTCGCGCGCGCTCGCCCTTGCCTTCGTCACCTTCGCCTGCTTCACCGACATCACCGCCTACTCGATCGCGGTGCCGGTGCTGCCCGATCTGAGCGCGCGGTTCGGCGCGTCGCCAACCGTGATCGGCCTGCTGTTCGCGTCGTTCGGCGTGACGCTGGTGACCGTCTCGATGCCGATGGGCGCGATCTCCGATCGCATCGGCCGCAAGCCGCCGATGGTCGGCGGCCTGCTGGCGCTGGCCGCCGCGTCGGCGCTGTTCGCGTTCGCCGACAGCCTGCCGTGGCTGTTCGCGGCGCGGCTGGTGCAGGGTGCGTCGGACGCGGTGACGTGGGTGGTCGGCTTCGCCCTGATCGCCGATCTCTATCGCCCCGAGGAGCGCGGCCGGGTGATGGGGCTGGTCATGGCTGGGACCAACCTCGCGTTCATGGGCGGGCCGACGATCGGCGGCTGGCTCTACGAGACCGGCGGCATCCGCCTGCCGTTCCTGTTCGTCGCGGCGCTGGCCATCGCCGGCGCGATCGCGTTCGCCTGGCTCGAGGTGCCCGGCACGCAGAGCGAGCGCGAGAAGGTTCCGGTCGGAGTTGTGCTGCGCGTGCCCGCCGTCGCGATCTGCGTCGCTGCCGTCGTCGCCGCGTCGGCCACGGTGTCGATGCTCGAACCGGTGCTGCCGCTCTACCTGACCGCGACGCTGGGCATCGGCCCGGCGCGCGTCGGGTATCTCTTCGGCGTGGGCGCCGTGGCGTCGACGGTGCTGCACCCGGTCTACGGCGCGATGGTCAATCGCTTCGGCAGCCGGCAATTGACGGCGGCGGGGCTGGTGCTCGTCGCCCTCCTGCTGCCGACGCTCGGCCTCGCGACGAGCTATCGATCGGCGATCGTCTACTACGTGATCTGCGCGGCGGCGATCTCGCTGATCATCACGCCGTCGCTGGCCTACATGGCGGAAGCGACGTCGAGCGCCGGCGCGGGATCGTTCGGCGTCGGCTACGGGCTCTACAACATGGCGTGGGGCGCGGGCCTGCTCGGCGGTCCGGCGCTCAGCGGCTTTCTGTTCGAGCGCATGGGCTTCGGCTGGCTGATGCTCATCTGGGCGCCGCCGCTCGTGAGCGTGGCGTGGCTGCTCGGAAGAGTACAATCGCGCTTTTCAGCTGTAGAGGAGCACGCATGAAACCGATTCGCGCCGTCGCGATCTTCACCGTTTGCGGTCTTGTCCTGTCGTCGTCCTCAATCCGCGCCGACGTCCGCGCCGACGAGAAGTCGCATGTCGAGTTCGCCGGCATGCTCGGGCGGATGGTCAACATCTTCGGCGGCAGGGCGGCGCGCGAGGGCGTCACCTCGACGGTCGCCGTCAAGGGCGATCGCAAGGCGACGCTCAACGACGCGACCGGTCAGATCATCGACTTGAACGAAGAAAAGATTTACGACCTCGACCTGAGGAAGAAGACCTACAAGATCACCACCTTCGACGAGCTGCGCCGGCAGATCGAAGAAGCGCGAAAGAAAGCCGAGGAAGAGGCGCGGAAGGCTCCCGACGCGGAAAAGCCGGCGCCGGACCAACGGGACCCGAACCAGAAGGAAGTCGAGGTCGACTTCAACGTCAAGGACACCGGCGAAAAGAAAGCCATCAACGGCTTCGACACCCGCCAGGCGATCATGACCATCACCGTACGCGAGAAGGGCAAGACGCTCGAGCAGAGCGGCGGCCTGGTGCTGACCTCCGACATGTGGCTGGCGCCGAAGATCGCCGCGATGCAGGAGGTCGCGGCCTTCGATCAGAAGTACGCCCAGAAGCTCTATGGCCCGATGGTGGCCGGTATCTCGGCGTCGCAGATGGCGATGGTCATGGCGACGTATCCGATGATGAAGGACGCGATGGCGAAGATGCGGGCGGAGGGCGCGAAGCTCGAAGGCACCGCGATCCAGACGACGGTGACGACCGAAGCGGTGAAATCGGCGGAGCAGCTCGCGCAGGAGTCGAAGTCCGCCGCCGACAGCAAACCGTCGGGCGGCGGGCTCAGCGGCCGGCTCGGCGGCATGATCGCGCGGAAAATCGGCCCGAAGAGCGACGACGCCGGCAAATCGCGCACCACCTTCATGACGATGAATACCGAGGTGCTGAAGGTGGCGACCACCGTGGCGGCGGAGGACGTCGCCATCCCGGCGGGATTCAAAGAGGGCAGGTAGGCTTGCCCACCGTAGCTCGCGCCTCATCCAGGCGAGCGAAGGTGGGGCGGGTAGGGCGGGTGGGGCAGGTAGGGCGGGTAGGGTGAGGGTTCGTGGGGAAAACATGCTGAACAGGTTTGTGGCCGCCCTGCTGGCCGCGCTGTCCATGGTCTCGCTCGGAGCGCAGCAGCCAGCGAGCCGGCCTCCGGCGGATTCGGTCGACGCGCGCGCCGCGCGCATCCACAAGGAGGCGATCGTCGTCGATACCCACATCGACACCCCCCTGATGCTGGAGAAGCCGGGCTGGGACTTCATGGTCCGCCACACGCCCGGGCCGGCGCCGGACGAGAATCACGTCGACCTGCCGCGTCTTCGCGAGGGCGGGCTCGACGCGGCGTTCTTCTCGATCTGGATGCCGGGCACGGTCACCGGCCCGGAGGCGGTGAAGCGCTCGCTCATCATCATCGACCACGTCCGATCGCTGGTCGAACAGCATCCGAACGAGATGGTGCTGGCGACAACCGCCGCCGAGGTCCGCGCAGCGCACCGCGCCGGCAAGTTCGCGGCGCTGATGGGGATGGAAGGCGGGCACATGATCGACGACAGCCTCGCCATCCTGCGCGACTACCACCGCCTCGGCGTGCGCTACCTGACGCTGTCGCACAGCGTCAACACCAACTGGGCCGACTCGTCGGGCGACACGCCGAAGCACAACGGCCTCACCGATTTCGGCAAGGACGTCGTGCGCGAGCTGAACCGGCTGGGCGTGATGGTCGACATCTCGCACGTCGCCGACAAGACGTTCTGGGACGCGCTCGAGACGAGCAAGGCGCCGCTGGTCGCCTCGCACTCGTCGATGCGGGCGATCTCGGGGCACGCGCGCAACATGACCGACGACATGGTGCGCGCCCTCGGCGCCAAGGGCGGCGTGGTGATGATCAACTACTCGGTGGGATTCCTGTCCAACGAGCGCTTCGAGGCGCAGCAGCGCAACGTCCCGGTCGCGGAGCTGCCGCGGGTGTCGTGGGAGAAGATCATCGAGCACATCGACCACGCGGTGAAGCTGGTGGGCGCCGATCACGTCGGGCTCGGGTCGGACTTCGACGGCACGACGGTGCCCGACGGGATGGAGGATGTGTCGAAGCTGCCGAAGATTACGGCGGCGCTCCTCGCGAAGGGCTACTCGGAGCAGGACGTGAAGAACATCCTGGGGGAGAACATTCTTCGCCTGCTGGACCGCGTCGACGCGGTGGGAAAAGAACTGCGCGCGGCGCGCGGCGCGTCGCAGTAGGCAGGAGGGCGGGTCGGGCAGGTAGGGCCGGTGGGGAAAGCCTCTGAGTTCTACCCTACCCGCCCTACCTGCCTCACCAGCCCTACGCGAGCGCTCATTGCGCTGGCGGCTTTTCCGCCAGCGCTTCAATGCGCGCCCAGTACGCGTCGCTGACCGGCATCACCGAGAGGCGCGAGATCCGCACCAGCGCGAAATCCTTGAACGCGGCGTCCGCCTTGATCTCCGACAGCGCGACCGGCCGCGCCAGTTTCTTCACCGGTCCGACATCGACCACCGCCGCCTTGCCGGCTTTGTCGCCGGGATCGGCGTACGCGTCGCCGAGCGCCTTGGCGACGCCGACCACCGACTTCTCGTCGCCGGTGTGGTAATAGAAGATGCGATCGCCTTTCTTCACCGAGCGGAGATGCTTCTGCGCGAGCGGGTTCCTGACGCCGCTCCACATCGTCTTCTTGTCCTTGACCAGCTCGTCGTAGCTGTAGTGCGACGGCTCTTCTTTGAATAGCCAGTTCATGGCCGTCATTCTACCGCCGCTGCGCGACTGCATCCGCCCGCCGCTCTCGGCGCTGTTTGTCGGCATCAACCCCGGCATCCGCTCGTCGCAGACCGGGCATCATTTCGCTGGCGCGTCGAACCGCTTCTGGAAGCTGCTCCACGGCTCCGGCCTGGTGCCGGAACCGATCGGCTATCTGGACGATCGCCGGCTGCCGGAGTGGGGCTACGGGATCACCAACCTGGTGCCGCGGCCGACCCCCGGCATCGACACGCTGCGGCCGGCGGAGTTCGCCGCTGGCGAGCAGGCGCTGCGGCGGAAAATCCGGCGCGCGAAGCCGAGGGTCGTGGTGCTGGTCGGCGTGACGCTGTTCCGGGCGCTGTTCAAGCCGCCGGCGGGCGAGCGCGTCGCGCTCGGATTGCAGCGCGACCGGCTGGAAGGCGCGCGCGTCTTCGTGCTCCCGAACCCGAGCGGGCGCAACGCGAACTACTCGTACGACGAGATGCTGGCGGCGTTCAAGGCGCTGCGGCGCTTCCTGCGATAGCAACGCCGTCAACCACGAAGGATCACGAAGACGTGTCCTTCGTGGCCCCCGACGCCGCGAGTTTTGAGCGCGCGACTAGAAATTCAACTGCAGGCCGAAGCGAACGTACCGGCCGTCCATGATGCTCGTCGGCGTCAGCCAGGCGTTGGTCGCCGGGATCGATCCGAAGGTCTCGTTGACCCGCAGCACCGTGCCGGCGTTCATCACGTTGAAGATGTCCGCGAAGCCCTGGACGCGCGTCCGGTTGAACCGGAAGGTGCGCCCGATTCGCAGGTCGAGCCGGTTCTGATAGTCCAGGAACACGCTGTTCGGATCGATGAGGTTGACCACGATCGTCGTGGCGTTGGCCGTCGAGCCGATGATCGGCCGGCCGGCCAGCGCCGCCGTCACCGTGTAGTTGGCATTGATGGCCGGGCCGGGAATCGACGTGAACGAGCCGCTGATCTGGAAGTCGTACGGGAGGCTGTAGGCCGCGGACGCCTTGAGCGTCGTCCGGAACGGCGGCTGGCTGTCGCAGAACCGTAGCGCGTTCGGGTTGTCGCGCGCCGAGGTCCCGGCGGTGGCGTTCGGTACGCTGTTCGTGTTGGTCGAGCCGTCGCAGGTCGTCGTCACCCGGCGGTCGGTGGTGACGCCGCCGAAGATCAGCGCCTTGTTGAACCGCGCGTTCGCGCTCACCTCGATGCCGTTATAGGTCGTGTGGTTCTCGGTCGAGAACGTATAGAGGCCGTCGGTCGCGACCCCGTTCTTGTTCTGATTCAGGGTGAACAGCGGGAGCGGCTGACCGGAGGTCGGCAGCCGGCTGTCGGTCGGCACCGCAATGGAGAAGGAGCTCCAATCGCTCGCGCTCACATTCTGGTTGTCGACCACTTGCAGGTTGTGGAACTGGCGCCGGTAATAGCCGGCGGTCACGGACACGCGCGGAATCAGCTCGTGCTGCACCGCGGCGCTGTACTCCCAGTTGTAGCCGCGCTCGAGGTTCGGATCCGGCCGGTTCACGATCTGGCCGAAGTTCGAGGTGCCGCCGATGACCTCGTTGAACTGGATGTTGCCGTTGGCGTCGAGGATCGATCGGTTGCGGTCGGCATCGTTCCAGCCGCGCGTCTGCGTCGAGTAGGTCATGCCGTTGAAGTTGGCCGCATAGCCGGCCGCCTGCGACGCGACGTACTTGCCGGCGTTCAGCTTCAGTGCCGTCTTGCCCGTGCCGAACAGGTCGTACGCGCCTGCGAGCCGCACCGACCAGTCGTCCCACTTGGGCACGTTCTTGATCGCCGGGAAGTTGCGCGCCTGGATCCACGGGCCGGCGGCCGCGGCCTGGGCCGGGACTTCGGCGTTGAAGTGATCGTAGCGGGCGCCGTAGTTGAGGGTGAGGCGCTTCCTCGTCCAGGCGTCCTGGATATACATCCCAAGGTCGCTGTTCACCTTCTGCTCGGCCGCTGCCGGGGTGTTGGCGACGGCGACGGCGATCGGATTGCCGGCGGCGAACACCAGCGTGTTGATCTCGGCGTGCGAGGTGAACGCTCGCGAATTGGTGCCCCAGACGTCGGTCATGCCGAACTTGATGGCATGGGAGCCGGTGACATAACTGGCCGCCGCCATCATGCTGTAGTCGCTCGTCTTGCTCTTGTAGGGCGGAATCGTGTTGCCGGCAGCGCCCGTGAGCGTGTTGGTCGTCGTCTCGAGACGCGGGAGATCGAGCGGCCCGACGGTCGGCCGGTAGTTCTGCTCGTACGGCTGGTGGTAATACGACAGGCCGGCCTCGAGCAGCAGCTTGTTCGATTGCGCCCGCGTCCACTTGATTTGCGGCACCCATCCGTTGCCGAACGCATCCGTGGACGCCTCGGGTGTAGTCGTCGGGAGAGTGTTGAAGCCGTTGTAGAACTCGCCGTTGTACTGCTTCTCGACGTAGAGGCGGATCTTGTCGCGGCTCGACGCCGCCCAGGTGACCCGGCCGACGGCGCTGTAATTGCCCATCAGGTTCCTGAATGCGGGGCTGCCGTCGGCGAACTTCGAGCTCGGGACGTAGATCTTCGCGTTCTGGTACTTGTAGGTGAAATAGAACCAGAGCTTGTCCTTCTTCAGCGGACCGCCGAACGACGGGTTGAACTGATAGTCGTACGCCGTCTTGGCCGTGGTGATGAACGGCTTCACCGCGTCGGACCGGTTGTCGGCCTGCAGCGAGCTGCCCTGGCCGTAGGCGAAGAAGCTGCCCGAGAAGGTGTTGCCGCCGTCTTTCGGGATGCTGTTGATGCGGAGGCCGCCGGCCTGCATCTCCGCCGACTCGGCCCCGGTCGTGTAGCTGACCTCCTGCACGCTGGCGTCGTTCATGTAGAAGCCGCTGAACTGGCCGCTGCCGCACAGGTTGTTCACGCGCATGCCGTCGATCGAGATCACCATGTCGCTGGTGTCCGACCCGTGCACGCGCATGTTGTACTGGCCGAGCACGAACGGTGTCACCGTCGTGCCGGGGATGAGCAGCGCCCGCGACGGCGTATTGCGAATCGGGACCGGAATCGAATCGAGCACTTCGCGGTTCGCCACGAAGGCCGTCTGGTTGTTGACGACGTCGACAACCGGCGCTTCGGCGGTGATGGTCAGCGTCTCCTCGAGCAGCCCGACCTGCATCTCGGCGTTGACGGTCGGCGTGAAGTTGCCCTCGAGCACGAGGTTGCCGCGGCGCACCGACTTGAACCCGGCGAGGGTGAACGACACTTCATACGTGCCCGGCGCGAGGTCGACGATCCGGTACTGACCGGCGCTGTCGGTGACCACCGAGCGCGTTTTTTCAATCAACACCGGGCTGGACGCTTCAACCAGCACGCCGGGCATCACCGCGCCCGACGTGTCCCTGACGACTCCGGTGATCGCAGCCTGAGCGCTGCTGGTCGCCGGCAACAGGAAGACGGCGGCAATCAGCGTGGCGAGACAGAGCACAACTCGACGCATACGTTTCCCCTTTTCGAGACCCGATTCGGCCCGCGGCGATCGGCTCGGATGACCGTGCAGAGTGGCACATTAAGGGCGCCTTTGCCCTCTGTCAAGGCGGAAACCGGCGGAAACCGGCAACCGACCGGCCGGTCGGTAGCATCGCATCCACGAATTTGGCGAGGCGGCAGCGCAGCGTAATCGCGGCAGACGAATGACCCGCGCCGGCGCGAGAAAAGTCTGCCGCGCGGTGCCGGCGTCAGTCGGTCGCGTCGAAAGCGCCGGCGTGGGCGAACAACGCGGGGATGCCGCCGGTATGGAGGAACACCACCGTTTCGCCTGCGTCGATGACGCCTGCGCGCACGTCGGCGATGAGCGCGGCCATGGCCTTGGCGGTGTAAGTCGGATCGAGCAGCACCCCGTCGCGCGTGGCCAGGAGGCGAATTGCCTCCAGCCCGCCGCGCGTCGGGATGCCGTAGCCGTCGCCGATGTGATCCTGGCTGGTCGTCAGTTCGCCTGGCGTGACGGTGACGCCGACGCCCAGCAGTGCCGCGGCTTCGGTGGCGACGCGCGCGGCGCGCACGCGCTTCTCGTCTTCGCCGCCGCTGACCGCGATGCCGGCGAGCCGGTAAGGCGGCGAGAAGAGGCGCCATCCGAGCTCGAGCCCCGCCTGCGTGCCGCGTGACCCGCTGGCGTAATAGAGGCGGGCTGGCGCCACCGACGCGGCTGCCAGCTGCTCGACCAGCTCGCGTGTGCCGGCGACGTAGCCGAGCGCGCCGACGCCGCTCGATCCGCCAACCGGGATGAGATACGGCCGCTCGCCCCTCGCGCGCAGGTTCGCCATCACCTCCGCGACGCGCGCCTCCTCGTCCGGGGCAACGGCCAGCTTCGGATCGGGCCCGGCGGGAATCAGGTGGATGTCGGCGCCGAACAGGCGATCGAGGAGATAGTTGCCCTGCACCTCCGGCGCCGCCTCCTGCGTCGTCAACACCAGCGAGACGCCGAGTCCCGCCGCCCGCGCCGCCGCAGCGGTCATGCGGGCATGGTTCGACTGCACGGCGCCGGTCGTGATGACGACCGTGGCGCGCTGCCGCAGCGCGTCGCCGATGAGGAACTCGAGCTTGCGCGCCTTGTTGCCCCCGAGCGCGAGCCCGGTGAGGTCGTCGCGTTTGAGGAGGATGCGCGGGCAGCGCGCCGGTCCGCCGAGCGCCTCGCGCAACCCGCGCGCTTCGGTGAGCGGCGTCGGCAGCGTCGCGAGCGGAAACCGCGGCAGGCGGGCGAAATCAATCGTCACAGGTGTGAGTAGGGGCCAGGGGCTGGTTGCTGGGGGCTGGCTGCCTGGCTTCACACCAGCGGATCGCCTGCGAGATCCCAGGTTGTCGCGTCGCATCCGGCGGCCGAGCTCCAGCAACCAACGGCGCTCAACCTGTAGCCAGCCCCTAGTCCCCAGCCCCCAGTCCCTTAGAGCGCTACCAGGGTTCCGCGCGCTTGGTGAACGCGCGCCCCTTGTCGGCGGCCGGCGTGTCGCCGCCGGTGCAGATCATCACGCCGTCCTTGAGCTGATCGATGACGTTGTTCTCGTTGCAGGCGTTGAGGAACTTGACCCCCGCCGCCTTGGTGGCGTTGAGCACGCGGCGCCGCACCGCGGCCATCGATGGCGCCGCTTCGCCGCCGCCCTGATACGTGCCGGGGCGGCCCATCAGGTAGAAGCCGTGATCGCCGGGGCCCCACTCGGCGAAGGCGATGCCCGGCACGCGCACCGAGGTCTCGACGTTGGCGTCGGCGCGCGGGTTCTCGATCTTCAGGCCGAACAGCAGCTCGCCGTCGGGATTGAGCGGCCACGGATCGGCGATGCGCATGTATTCCTCGGCGGTGACGCCCCACATGCGCGACGCGTAGCCCTGCGAGCCGTTGCCGCGCGTCCCCTGCGCCAGCCCCTCGACGCGCGGCGCGAACGGATAGCGCGACGCCTCGACCATCATCCGCGCCGCTTCCGGGCTTTCCGCGTTGCACAGCAGGATGCCGTGCACGCCGGTGGCGAGCGCCTGCTGAATCATCCACGCGTTGGCGCGCACCGCGTCGGTGGTGCCGGCGATGGGCAGGGTGACGATCACCGCCGGCGTCTTGTGGCCGGTGCGGGTCGGACCCGACTCGAGCAGCCCGCGCATGAATTCGCGCAGCTCCTTGAAGTCGAGCGGGCCGTGCTCCATCTCATAGGTGATGTAGTCGGCCTTGGTCCCCGCCATCTGCTTCCCCTGCTCGTAGCCGCCGCCGCTGATTTGCGCGTAGTAGACCGGCTGGTTCTGGAGCCACAGGTCGATGACGCGGTTGACGTGCTTGCCGGTGCGGGTGGTGTGCTTCGGCATCTCTGGCAGCGTCGCGTTCGCGGGAGACACCCCCTGCTGCGCGCTGAGCGATATCGCCGTCAGCATGCCGGCAGCCAGGCCGGACAGCAAAGCCGCATTCGTCCTCATGGAAGCTCTCCTCGTGATGTGAGTGTGACGGACGGATCCTTCCCGGGCCGATTATTGTTCGCCCCGACCGCTTGTCAAGGGCGAACCGCGTTCGCGCGACGTGATGCGGCCCGGAGTGATCCGCCGCGACTCCAGGTAGGCCGCCAACCCATTCGCATCCTGACGATGAGACACGAACGCCAGATACCCGTCCGGACGCACGAGATACAACCCGCCTCGTGAAAGACCTGCCTGCTGCATGCGATCGGTCCAGTCGAACACGTTCAGCTGCAGCTGCTGCGCCGAGCAGAGCGCGTGGATCTCGGGCGCGATCTCCCCGTAGACGTGGACCTGCCAGTCGAGCGACGACAGCGGCTCGAAGTTGTCGCGGTTGCTGGCGGCGTCGAGCGGAACCCAGGGCAGGCGATCGCCGCCCTGCACCCCACCGGCGGCTCCTTCGCTGAGCGAGCTGCGGCGATACTCGATTGCTGTCTGCGAGACCGTCCTGAACGCCAGCCGGCGCGTTGTTGTCGACGCGAACAGCACCGGCAGCAGCCGCGGCACCACGTGCAGGCGCAGCGTCCGCGCGAGCGCGGTCGAGCTCGTCACCGCCGTGAACACGCGATCGGTGGTCGCCACGAGGCGCTGCGCGAACGCGATCCGCTCGACTTCGTAGGTGTCGAGAATGGCCGGACCGGCGGCGCCGCCGAGGACGGCATCGAGCTTCCACGCCAGGTTCACCGCGTCGCCGATGCCGGTGTTCATCCCCTGGCCGCCGACGGGGCTGTGGATGTGCGCCGCGTCGCCGGCGAGAAACGCGCGGCCGCGGCGGAACTGCGACGCCACCCGATGGTGCACGCGGTAGGTGGAGAACCAGTTGACGCGCGCGACGTCGATCTTCATCCACGCCAGCACGCGCGTGCTCACGTCGTCCCACGCCAGCGTCTCGCCGTCGGCGTGAACGCTCTCGCGCAGCGTGCCCACCAGCCGGGCGCGGCCGGCATCCTTCAGCGGGAACACGGCGAGAAAATCGGCGGTGTCGAGCGCGACGTGCAGCTCGCCGTTCATCGCCGACCCGCCGCCCTCGACGTCGGCGACGTAGAACAGGTGTTCGTACGTGCCGCCCTGGAAGCCAACGGCGAGCTGCTCGCGCACGGCCGAATGCGCGCCGTCGCAGCCGGCGAGGAAGGACGCTTCGCACGAGGAGGTCGAGCCGTCGGCGCGCGCCAGACGAGCGGTCACGCCATCCGAGGTTTCGTTGAAACCCCGCAGCTCCGTCTCCCGCTCGACCCTCACGCCGGACTCTTCGAGCGCGGCAATCAGCAGGCGCTCGTGCTCATCCTGCGGGTAGATGAGCAGGTAGGGGTACGGGCTGATGCCGGCGCCCATGTCGCCGAGGACGGCGCGCGCAACATGCTTTCCGGCCACCCACATGTTCGCCGCGATCACCTGTCGTCCCCGCTCGACCACCCGGTCGGCGAGGCCGAGCTGGCGGTACAGTTCGAGCGTGCGCGCCTGCACCCCCAGCGCGCGCGACGTCGCCGCCGGCGCCGCCAGCTTGTCGACGATGCGGACGCGGCGGCCGGTGCGGGTCAGCCAGAGGGCGAGGACCAGGCCGGTGGGTCCGGCGCCGGCGACGAGAACGTCACACCGTTCCATGGGACGACGTCAATCAGCATAAACTCTCGACCATTACTCGTAGCGCAGCCCTTCAGGCCCGGGGTCCCCAACGCGGCAGCCGCGTTGGGGTGGAGAGCTGCCCGGGCGGCTCGTAGCGCAGCCCTTCAGGGCTGCCTGAAAGAAAGGCGCCGAACCGATGCATGCCGAGCCAAGCGCCGAAGGGGTCGTCGTCGTTCGCGGCGGCGGCGGTGGTTTTGCTCAGGAAATCACCGCCGGCTCGCATCGGCTGATCAGCGACGAACCGGTGCCGGCCGGAGGAACCGACACCGGCCCGACGCCGTACGATCTGCTGCTGGCTGCCCTCGGCTCGTGCACGTCGATGACGATCGGCATGTACGCGCGGCGAAAGCAGTGGCCGCTCGAGCGGATCACGGTTCGCCTTCGTCATTCGCGGGTTCACGCCGAGGACTGCTCCGCGTGCGACAAGCGCGAGGCCAGGCTGACGCTGATCGAGCGCGACATCGCGCTCGACGGCGCGCTGGACGCGGAGCAGCGGGCGCGGCTGCTCGACATCGCGAACCGCTGCCCGGTCCACCTCACGCTGACGTCGAAGATAGAAATCCGAACCAGGCTGGAGCACGATTAAACATGCGCTGGATCCGCGGCCGTGGACTGGCGACGCTGGCGGCTGCCGGCATGCTGTGGCCCGCCACGACCGCCCACGCCCAGGCGACCGACTCGATCACCATCCGCGGCAAGCCTCAGTTGCTTCGGCTCTACGGTCAGCGAGGCAACCCGCCGGTCATCGTCTCCAGCGGCGATGGCGGCTGGATCCACCTGGGACCGCACATCGCCGAGACGCTGGCGAAGCGCGGCTTCTTCGTCGTCGGCGTCGACGTCAAGGCGTACCTCGAGAGCTTCACCTCGCGATCGACGGCGCTGCGGCCGGAAGACGAACCGCGCGACTTCGCGGCGCTGGCGGCATATGCCGCCAGGGGCGGCTCGCGGCGGCCGATTCTCGTCGGCGTGTCCGAAGGCGCGGGGCTTTCGGTGCTGGCGGCAACCGATCCGTCGACGCGAGCGGCGATCGCCGGCGTGATGGCGCTGGGGATGCCCAACCTCAACGAGCTCGGCTGGCGGTGGAAGGACTCGCTGATCTATCTGACGCACGGCGTGCCGAACGAACCGACCTTCAGCACGCAAGCCATCGTCGATCGCATCGCGCCAACGCCGCTGGCGGCGATTCACTCGACGCGGGACGAATTCGCGCCGCTGGCCGATATCCAGCGGACGATCGACCGCGCGAAGGAGCCGAAGCGGCTCTGGGTGATCGCGGCGGCGGATCACCGCTTCAGCGACAACCTCGCCGAGCTCGACCGGCGCCTGCTCGACGCAATCGCGTGGATTCGGAGCAACGCGAAGGAGTGACGACCGGCCCGACCCGGCTGCGTCAGGCCGCGCCGTTCGTCGTCGGCCTGGTGCTCTTCGTCGCGGCGCTCGAGGTGCTCCGCGTCGAGCTGCGCGCGGTCACCTGGCGCGAGCTGTCGGCCGACGTGTGGCACACGCCGGCCGCGCGCCTGCTGCTGGCGCTGGTGCTCACCGCGCTGAACTACGCGGTGCTCACAGCCTACGATCTCCTGGCGTTCGCCTACATCGGCAAGCGCCTGCCGGTATCCCGCATCGCCGCGGCGTCGTTTCTCGCGTATGCCATTTCGAACAACGTCGGGTTTGCGATGCTGTCGGGCGCGTCGGTGCGGTATCGCTTCTACACCCGGTGGGGCGTCACCGCCGACGAGCTCTCGCGCATCGTCTTCTCGTACTCGGTGACGTTCTGGCTCGGCTTGCTCGCGCTTGGCGGGCTCAGTCTTGTGGTGGCGCCGATTCCAGAGGTTGCCGGCCTGCCGGCTCGCGGACTGCTCGTTTTTGCCGGATGGCTGTTGATGCTGGTGGCGCCGGCGTATCTGGTCCTCACGTTGATGCGGCGTACACCGTTGCAGTTTCGGCAGGTCGAGCTTCCGCTCCCGACGCCGGCGATCGCGGTGGGGCAGATTGTCATCTCTGCGATCGATTGGGCGCTTGCCGGCGCGGTGCTCTACGTCCTCCTGCCCGCCGGCGCGCCAGGCTGTCTCACGTTTCTCGGCGCCTTCCTGGTCGCCATCCTGCTCGGGATGGTGAGCCACGTCCCCGGCGGCGTCGGTGTGTTCGAGGGGCTGATGGTCGTCCTCCTCCGTCCTTACCTCGGGGCCGGCGAGCTCATGCCCGCGCTGGTGGTGTTTCGAGCGGTGTACTACCTCGTGCCGCTGATCATCGGGCTCGTCGCGCTCGTGCTCGACGAAGTCTGGCAGCGGCGCACCGCGATGGCGCGTGCGGGCGCGGCCATCGGCCGGATCACCGAGCGCTGGGCACCCCGCGCTCTCGCCACGCTGACGTTCCTGTCGGGCATCGTGCTGCTGTTCTCGGGCGCGACGCCGGCGGCCGGCGGACGGCTGGCGATGCTGCACCGCGTCCTGCCGCTCGGCATCATCGAAACCTCGCATTTCATCGGCAGCATCGCCGGCGCGATGCTGCTGATTCTCTCGCAGGGGCTGGCGCGGCGGCTCGACGCCGCGTATTACGCGACCGGCATCACGCTGGTCGTCGGCATGGCCGCGTCGCTGCTCAAGGGGTTCGATTACGAGGAGGCCGGGCTGCTGCTGCTGACGCTGGTCATCGTGCTGCGCGCGCGGCCGGGGTTCGACCGCCGGGCCGCGTTCTTCGAGACACGTTTCTCCGTCCCGTGGATCGCGGCGGTCGCCGGCGCGATCGCCGGATCCGTCTGGGTGGGCCTGTTCGCGTTCAAGCACGTCGGCTACTCGAGCGAGCTCTGGTGGCAGTTCGAGCTCGAGGGCGAAGCCTCGCGCTTCCTGCGCGCGTCGGTCGGCGTCGGCCTGACGCTGCTGCTCGTGGCGGTGGCCAGGCTGTTGTCGTTCGCGCCGCACGAGACCGCCACGCCGTCCCCGGCGGATCTCGCGGATGCCGAGCGCGCGATCGCGTCGCAGTCGACGACGTTTCCCTATCTGGCGCTGCTGGCCGACAAGGCGCTGTTGTTCAACGCAGACCGCAGCGCGTTCGTGATGTACGGCGTGCAGGGGCGGACCTGGGTGGCGCTGCGGGATCCGGTTGGCCCGAAGAACCAGATGTCGGGGCTGGTGCAGGAGTTCCTCGAGCGCTGCGACGACTTCGGCGGCGTGCCGGTGTTCTACGAGATCAGCAAGGCGTACATGTACCTGTATGCCGACTTCGGGCTGACCTTCGTCAAGCTTGGCGAAGAGGCCCGCGTCGATCTCAGCGCGTTCACGCTGCAGGGCGGGCAGGCGTCGAGGTACCGGCAGGCGCTGCGGCGTCTCGAAAAAGACGGCGCCGCCTTCCGCATCGTCGAGCGCGACGATGTGCCGGCGATCATGCACGAGTTGCGCGCGGTTTCGGATGACTGGCTCGGCGAGAAGGGGAGCGCCGAGAAAGGGTTCTCGCTCGGCTTCTTCGACGAGGATTACCTCTCGCGCTTTCCCGTTGCCGTCGTCGAACGCGGCGGCCGCATCGAGGCATTCGCCAACCTGTGGCTCGGCGCGGACAAAGAGGAGATGTCGATCGACTTGATGCGCTATCGGCATGACGCGCCGAAGGGCATCATGGAGCCGCTCTTCGTGCACCTGATTCAATGGGGGCACCAGCAGAACTATCGCTGGTTCATGCTGGGCATGGCGCCGCTCTCCGGCTTCGAGCAGTCTCCGATCGCGACCATCTGGAATCGCCTCGGTGCGTTCCTGTACGAGCACGGCGAGGCGGTCTATAACTTCCAGGGGCTGCGCGCCTACAAGGAGAAGTTCAACCCGGTGTGGGAGCCGCTCTACCTCGCGTACCCCGGCGGCCTGCGGCTGCCGCGCATCATGGCCGATGTGTCAGCGCTCGTCGCCGGCGGCTATCGCCGCATCTTTCAGAAGTGAGGCCGTTGTATGTTGTCGGCGCGATGCATTAACGTACCGCCGTGCCCGATGCCCGCTTCGCCCGGTTCGGCGACCACAAGTACCTCTCGCTCGAAACATTCAGGAAGAGCGGCGAGGGCGTGAAGACGCCGGTGTGGTTCCTGCTGCACAACGGGGCGCTGTACATCTATACCGAGGCCGCGTCGGGCAAGGTCAAGCGCATTCGCAACAACGCGCGGGTGCGCGTGGCGCTGTGCACGGTGCGCGGCCGCGTCACCGGGCCGTGGGTCGACGGCACCGCCGCGATCATCGACGGCGAGGAGCGGCGAACGGCCGACCGGCTGCTCGACCGCAAGTACTTCCTGAAAAAGATCTTCAATTTCCTGACGCGGATCAATCGCCACGAGCGGGCGATGATCAAGGTCCAGCCCGCGCCCGCCTAACGGCCGCCGCCGAGGCGATTCCCGCGCCAGAGCACGCCGCCGCCGACGATGAGACGGACCGCCATCACGAGCAGGACGCCGTCCGGATAGGCGGTCTCGACCAGGAACTGGCGCAGTCCGATCAACACGCCGCCGCCAACAATCATCAGAGCCGGGAGCCTGGGCACGATCGCCTCCGGGAACCTGTGGTCTTCGCCGCCGGCTCCATGATCGGGATCGTGCCGCGACTGGGCCATACCACTTTCGTGGCGCAGAAACGTCACTCCGAGTCCGGCTGATCCGCGATGAAATCGCTCACCTCGTCAGGACGCCGATCGAACGCGAGGGATGGTCGCGTTCTGTGGTACAGTGAGTGCCCTGGATCTTGCCGCGTACTGTGCCGGCCTCCGGCGTATCGAGCCTTCTGACTCGCTCCTCCTGAAGTTCAGCCTGGTTACGAGACGACATCCATCCCGGGATCGATTTCGATTGCGGGAAGCGTCGCGGTTTGCGACAGAGGAGTCGTGTATGAGTCGGAAGTTATACGTTGGAAACCTGCCCTACGAAATCGGTGAAGCCGAATTACAGGCCATGTTCGCCCGCGCCGGATCGGTGGAGTCGGTGACGGTGATGCGCGACCAGATGACCGGCCGCGCCCGCGGTTTCGCGTTCGTCGAGATGAGCACCGATGAGGAAGCGCAGGCCGCGATTCGCGACCTGAACGAAGCGCAGCTCGGTGGACGCCGCCTCACGGTCAACGAAGCGCGCCCCAAGCCCGCGGGAGGCGGCGGCTTCGGTGGCGACCGGTCGCCTCGCCGCCGGTCGGAACCGCGCTGGTAGGACGTGGAGGACAATAAACGAGGCGCCGTCCGCAAGGCGGCGCCTGCTCGCCACAACGTCGCCCCTGGATGGACCGAGCGCCGCGGCGTGCCCTGCAACGGCCGCATCATCACCTTGTACGTCGGACAAGGCCACGGGTTCATCCGGCTGGGCGACCACCGGGATGTCTTCTTTCATCGCAGCGACGTCCGCGACGGCACCTCGTTCAACGATTTCGCCGTGGGCGACGCCGTGCAATTCGAGCTCTACGACGATGCGGTGAGCGGTCCGCGGGCGCTGGACGTCGAGCGCCGCCGGCCGCGGCACTAGTCTCGTAGCGCAGGCCTTTCCGCCCTCGCTGAAGCTACCGCGAACCCGCCATGGGCGACGGCGGGCAGGCCTGCCAACGGTCGCGCGCCACGATACGGGGCAGCCCTGAAGGGCTTTGCTACGTAACCCAAGAGATCGCGCGCCCACATCTTCATTTACAACATCGTCCACAGCAGCGAAGATTACGGCGTGAGGAGCATTGCTGGACAGGAGCTGTCATGAGTAATTTCACGCGTGCGATGTGGACTGCCGGTTGCGTTGTGGCCGCGGCGGCGGTGATGAGCGCCCAGAACGCGCCCCGGCAGGTGCGATCGGGGCCGGACAGCGAGATCCGCCATCTGGTGTACATCGCGACACCGGGCGACAACGGGACCGACAACCAGTCGGGCGTCGTCGTGCTCGACGCCGACAAGGGCTACAGCTTCATCAAGCGCATCCCGTACGGATTGCCGGCGAGCCAGATGCCGGGCCCGAAGATCGCCGGCATCGAGGCCAGCGTGCCGCTGCAGATGATCTATGTCGCCGCCAACGGCCACATGCTGGCGATCGACCTGAAGACGGATGCGGTGGCGTGGAAATTCAACGGTGAGAGCGCGCCGGTGGAGCGCACGCGAGGCGCGGCCAGCGGCTGCTGCGAGCGTCCGTGGACGCTGCCCGATGGCAAGACGCTGCTGGTCGGCTCGAGCTACAACCGGTGGTGGTACTACATCGACGCCGCGACCGGCAAAGTCCTCGGCAAGCTCGACACGCCCGAAACGCCGGTGGCGCACAATCTCGCGCTGTCGCCCGACGGCCGTCTCGGCGTCCTCGGCTCGATGTCGAGCCCGAAGGATGGCAAGGCCGGGCTCGCCGTCATCGACGTGCCGGCGCGGAAGGTGCTGAAGTACATGACCTTCTCGGAGATGGTACGGCCGCTCACCATCAACCACGACACCAGCCTGGTCTACGTCAACGTCAACGGCCTGATTGGCTTCGAGATCGGCGATCTCAAGACCGGAAAGATGCTCAAGCGCGTGGAGCTGCCCGGCGACGACTGGAAGGGCAAGGGCTACAGCCATGGGATCGGAATGACGCCGGACGAGAGCGAGATCTGGATCGCCGACCCGGTGCACGGTGCCTGGCAGGTCTGGGACAATCCGGGCGACGGCCGCAGCCCCGTCTACAACGCGTCGAAGATCATCAAGCCGACGGCGGGCGTCGAACACAGCTGGGTGTCGATGACCAACGACGGCAAGCTGGCCTTCCTCGGCGACAGCAGCGTCGTCGACGTGAAGACGCACAAGGAAATCGCGGTGATGAAGGATGAATTCGGCCGCCGGATCGTCCACACCGAGAAGATCCTGTACATGACCTTCAAGGATGGCCAGCTGGTCGAGACCACCAACCAGTTCGCGGTCGGGACCGCCAAGGCGTACAACGCGCGGATGGCCGGCACGCGAAACTGACCGATGCGGATCCGTGTCGTATCAGGCTGTGTCGCGCTGCTGATCGTCGTCTGCGTGTGGGCGGTCGGCAGCGCCGCGACGGATGCCGGCCAGCCTGTCTACGAGAAGAAGTGCAGCAAGTGCCACGGCGCTGAGGGGCGAGGCGCGAAGGGCCCTCGCCTCGTGCCGTTCTACTGGACCGACGAACAGGCCCTTGAACTCGTGCGGCAGCCGGTGTGCGACATGCCTCCCATGTCCGAAGCGGAGGTCAGCGACGCAGAAGTCGCGCAAATCGTCGCGTATCTCAGGACGATCAAATAACGACGCCGATCTGGCAGGGCTAAAGCCCTGCCCTGCGAGGAGGATTCGTACGATAGTCGCTCGCCGGCGCCTTCCGGCAGCGCCGGGCGCTCTACAGCCAGCATCGCGCGTGCGTCGGGCGATAGAGGGCGCTATTTTCGGGAGGAAGTCGCCGAATCGCGTATACTAAGGGACCTGCTTTTCTGAGCCCTCGGCCAATCTGGCCAAGCCCTCATCGTTGCTCTCGCAGAAAGGGACGGCCAGTGGTACAACGCCCGAGTCGATTCAACGCCTTCGAGTTCGCCGTGCTCTCCGGCCTCCGCGCCGCCCAGCTGGCCCGAGGATGTACACCGCGGGTGACGTGCGCCGAAAAGGTCACCGTCACCGCGCAGATGGAAATCGCGGAGGGCAAGATCGTGCGCGATCTCACGCCCGTTCAGCCGCAATAGGCCCGCTCAGTCGCGCAGGACGACGCTCAGCAGCGAGTTGTTGACCTTCA
>Ga0111539_10001136_pt1 | contig 35188 bp, 32 predicted proteins | sample RhiMethybrSRZTD1_FD_79667 | JGI IMG/M metagenome (GOLD analysis project Ga0111539, IMG submission 79667) | Populus rhizosphere microbial communities from Tennessee, USA - Rhizosphere MetaG P. TD hybrid SRZTD1 (version 2) (version 2) | ecosystem: Host-associated > Plants > Roots > Rhizosphere >...
GGCGTGGCGCTGCGCTCGTTCGCGGAGACGCCGCGCGATCGATTGCTGGCCTGGCTGCTCATCGCCACCTGCCCCACAGTCGCGTTCCTGGTTACGACCCAGAAGCCACAGATGTTGCCGGCGGCAGGCATGACCATCGCGATCGTGATGGCGGTCCGCCGGTTCGACGATTTTAGGCCGGCCGACGCGGTGCTCGGATTGACGGCGGCTGCGTTCGCCGTCGCATCGAAATTCACCTTCCTCCTGAGCGCCGGGTTCGTGGTGGCGATCTGCCTGGGCGCAGGCCGCAAGAGCAAACGAACCGGCTTTCTGCTCGGCGCCACGGCGGTGACGTTCGCGGCGCTCGTGCTGCCGGTGCTGCTGCGGAACCTCGCATTCTACGGCGATCCCATATCGCCGCTGCTGGAGCGGTTTCGCGCTCACCCCAATCCCGAGCTGACCTTCTACGCGTACTACCTGCGCACGATGATGGGAGAGCGCACCCTCACGACCCTGCTTCGCTTTCCGCTCGACCTGATGGTCACCATCAAGCCGGGTGGGTTCTCCCTCGTGCTCGGCCTCGGCGTGCTGGCGTTCATTCCGGCGCTCCGTGCGCCGGGGCGGACCCGGCTCCTGCTCTGGGCCGCGCTGGGCGCCATCGTCTTCGGCGTCGTGTTGGGCCAGCTGGCGGCGCGCTTCTTTCTCGAGCCGTTCTTGTGGGCGGGCGCGGCGGCAGTCGCCGCCGGCTGGACGGGGACGAAGCGTCTTCTGCTGCGCGTCCTGACCCTACAGGGCGTTGCCACCGCAATCTTCGCGCTGTTGGGGGCGGCCACCCTGTTCCCCGGCGCGCTGACGCCCGGACTGCGTCATGCCGTGCTGACGCGGTCGGCGGCGGGATTCACCGAGGGCGAGTGGCTCGACCAGGTGCTGCCGCCGGACGCCGTGTTCATGGGCATCGAGCACTTCTACCTGTTCAGCCCGAGACCGTTCGTGGTGGGAGATCCGGCGACGTCCGCCAGCACTCCCGAACGCGCCGACGCCATCATGAGGGAGCTGGTCGTCAAATCGGGGGTCACCCACCTGGTGGTTGAGGGCTCGAACGGGATCTTCGACCGCCTGAGCGCACGTTGCGGGGAATCCGTCGCCGGGCCGACGCAATTGAGGTTCGCCACCCGGAACCTGCTGAACACCAAGTACTGGGTGGTCCAGGTGTTCCGCCTGCACAACTGCGATGCCCGGTAGCCGGGCCATCTAGGGCGCAACTTCGAGGCGCAGCATCGGCGTGCGCTTCGTCGGCAGCAGGCCCATCGGATTGCTCGGATCGTTGTTGCGCACGTACGCCTGCCCCGACACGACGCTGCTCGCCCAGATCGTCGGCGTCCCGCCCAGCTTGTGCACCCCGATCCAGATCACCCCCTTGAGCGGCTTCATGTCGACCAGATCCTCGACCGCCCAGCGCCCGTCCTTGCCGTCGGACAGATCCTCCTTGGCGAGATCGCGGGTCACCTTGATCAGGGCCTCGCCCGGCGTCTCCAGCACCGTGCTGTCGTAGATGGTGATCTGCAGCTGTCCCGGAGCCTCCGCCTGAAACCGCAGGCGCAGCGGCTTGTGTTCGCCCTCTGGCAACTGGAAGCGGACGACGCTCTCGTACGACACGCTCGGAAACGCCATCGTCCCGGTCGTACGCGCGTCGTCGTAGGCCATCACGATCTCGCGCGGCCCCGATCGGGCCGCCGGCGGCGGCGATGACGCACATCCGCCGGCGACCGCGGCCAGCGCCACGCCGAACAGGAGTCCGCGCGCCATCGCCTCTGCTCATCGGCGGCCCGGCGCGCGGCCTGTACCTGGTACACTGCGCGGCCCATGAACGCCGTCGGAGTGGCGCTGGTCGGCGCGGGACCGTGGGGCCTGACGCTGGCGGGGGCCTTCGCGCGCACCCCGGGCGCCGCGCTCCGCTGGATCTGCGAGGTCGATGCCGACCGCCGCGCCCGCGCCGCCGCCGCCCACCCCGGCGCGCGCACCACGGGCGATCTCGACGACCTCCTGGCAGACCCCGAGGTGACCGCCGTGGCGGTCGCCGTCGATTCGGCGCGCCACCATCCGGTCGGGATGCGGGTGCTGTCCGCCAACCGTCACGTCTACATCGAGAAGCCGCTCGCGCTGACAGCCAGCGACGCCGCGATGCTGCACGCGGCGGCGGCCGAACGAGGACGGATCCTGACGGTGGGGCACCTCCTGCTCCACCACCCGGCGGTCCGGCGGGCGCGCCAGATCGTCAGCGAAGGCATGCTGGGAGAGCCGCTCTACTTCGAATCCGTCCGCGAAACAGTCGGCGCGGCGCGCGCCCCCGGCAGCGCCTGGTGGGCGCTGGCCCCCCACGATGTTTCGCTGGCGCTGGACCTGTTCGCGGACGTGCCCGTGACGGTCAGCGCCACCGGCGGCGCGTTCGGCGCGCCCGGCCACGACGGGGTTGCCTCGGCGGTGCTGCGCTTCGCAGAGGGGCGCACCGCCCACATCCACGTGGCACGCTTCGCGGCGGAACGGACGCGGCGCCTGTCGATCGCCGGGAGCCGACGCACGCTGGCCTTCGATGAGCTAGCGGTCGAACACCCGCTGCAGATCTCGGAGCGGGAAAGCGGCGTGCTGGCGCGGGTCCCGGTGGACAGCGTCGAACCCTTGCTCGCACAGTGCAGCCACTTCGCGGCGTGCGTCGGGCGGGGCGATGCGACCGGCGGCAACAGCGCCCACGCGCTGGCGGTCGTACGGGTGCTGGAAGCGGGCACGCGCTCGATGCAGGCCGGCGGCGGGCCCGTCGAAGTGGAGCGCGTGGTGGACGGCGCTCAGTCCAGCACGAAGGCCGGTTTCGGGGCGCCACGATCGAGCCAGCGATAGAGCTCGACATGCTGTCTGATGATGGCGTCCCAGCTGTAGCGCTCGAGCACCAGCCGCCGTCCGCGCTCGCCCATGGCTCGCAGTGCGTCCCTGTTCAGCGAGAAGATGCTTTCGAGGGCGGCGGTCAGTGCGGCGGCGCCGGGCTCGATCCACCACCCGCTGTTGGTCTGCACCAGCTCCGACCATGGAGTCCCCTGGGTCGTGAGCACCGGTGTGCCATGTCCCAGCGCCTCGGGAACGACGAGGCCGAAGTTTTCGCTGTAGGTCGGAAGGACGAATAGGTCCGCACCGCCGAGCAGGCGCGATTTCTCCTCGTGATTGACGGGCCCGGTGAAGACGCAACAGCCCTCCAGACCGGCGCGGCTCACCGCCGATTCCACCTGGGCGCGATGCCCGCCTTCGTCCGGCCCGGCGATGACCAGTCTCCAGTGCGCCGGCCGCAGCCGCGACCAGGCTTCCACCAGATCGAGCAGCCCTTTCTTGGGGTGCAAGCGCGAGAGAAACAGCATGGTGAGCTTGTCGGCGCCTTGCTGGCCTTTGAAGCTGGCGATGTCGGCGGGGACATCGACGCCGTGCGGAATCAGCGCGATGGGCGCGCGGACGCCCAGGGCGCGGACGCTCTCGACCTCTGCGGGCGCGGTCGCGTGCACGGCGGCGGCGTGCGCGAGATCGCGGCGCTGGTAGAACCGCAAGGCGAGCCGCTTGCGCCGCGCACGCTGCGCGAGAGCCCAGGTCTCCAGCATCCCGAGCGGGGCCAGGACGAGCGGCCGCCCGAACAGACGCGCCGCTCGAGAAATCGCGTGGTTGAACGCCGTCCACATCCCGAAGTTGTGGACCATGTCCACGCGCGCGAGGTCGGCCAGGGAGGTCCGTGCACCCGGCGGAGGAAAGCGCCTCCTGTCGCCGGTGAGCAGCCGCGCATCCAGACCCGACTGCGAGAGTCGATGAGCGATCTGAGCGACAGTGTGGGCCGGCCCCCCCATGTGAGGGTCGTAACGAAAGGGAGTGGCCAACAGCAGCTTCATCGACGTGATCGGAACGCCTGCACCTTCCACCTGGACAGGCGGTAGACCATCTTGAGATGAAAGGGCGTCAAGAATTTGCGGAGGTATCGAAGGCGCAACGCCGCTGCTTCTCCAGTTGGCGCGCGCCGGGTCATGATCTCCTTGCAGGCCTCGGTGATCCGATGAAAGGTGACGGGAGGGGCGAACCACTGCTCCCAAGCGGAGCGGGCATTGGCGCCCATCTCCACGGCTGCGGTCTCGTGACGACGAACGAGCGCTGGAATGCTCTGGGTCTCGGTCTCGGCGACGCGCAGGCTGAAGGTCGCCCAGTCGGGGCCCTCCGGGGGCGTGAACGCGTCCGACACGATGACTGGCACCCGCCCCGCCTCCATCGTCTCGAAGAGGCGATAGGTCGAGGGTGAAGCACCGCGGGGGCAAATCACGAACTTGCTCCGCGAGGTGACGTCGGAAAATCGCGCCAGGTAGACCTTCCGCTCTTCCGGCGAGAGCACCCACTCATGCGCAGTCCCCGTGTCCTCACAGCAGGCCCGCTCATCAGCGGCCAACTTCATGATCTCGTGCCGCACCGGATCTGTGCTGGTGCTACCGACGAACGAGTACAGAAAGCCCTTCGCGGCGTCCGTTGCCGGCGCAGGTCCCCTGACCGGGTTCTCCGTAATCCGCGCGATGTAAGGAGCGCCCACCGCATAGGCCGGATCGCGGTCCTGGAGCTCGAGGGCCGGATAGAGACCCGGCATGAGGGGAACCGCGAAATCCCCATCTTGATAGAGAAAGCATCGGTCGGGATACCGCCTGCGCAGGGGATGGTTTCTGACCGCCAGGTAATAGGGATCCCCGGCGGTGTGCCCTTCGAGGAAGATGATCAGATCGGCCTCGTCGGGATTTTCCACACGGGCGTGGACGCCAAACCGGTCCCGAGCCGCCCAATCGATGAGCCATTTCGCGCCAAAGTCGTGCGGCGGCGGATACGCAGAGAGAATGAAGACTTTCATGCAGCCGCTGAACCGCTGCGCCGCCTGCGGCACGGCGCGGCGGTCTTGATCGTTATGCTCCCAGCATTCTTCGATCGGCGATGCGCAGGTGCAGGCGCCGGGTCGCGTCGCGCAGCACCGGGCGGTCGAGCAGCCATCCGGCCGCTCGCACAGCCACGTGAGGCTTGAGATGTCGACCCTTGAACAAGCCGCCCATCAGCCCGGTCGGCCGGTTGTAGCGAAACGGCATGCCGAAGGTCTTCATGTAGTGGCCGTACATGAGCGCGCCACGCTTGTCGGCAGGCGGCGTATCGTCGCTGACAATCAACCGCATCATCTCGTCGTGGCTCTTGGGGATATGGATCGACCCCAGCGTGTCGAAGTAGCTGCGGTACCCGAGGATCGAGGGCTTTCCCCAGTAGGTCGCCTCGAGGCCGGTGGCGGAACCAAACGAAACCACGCGTGTGGCTTTCCTCATCATGGCATACGTGCTGATCGGGCTGTCCGCCGCGATGACGGTCAGGTTCGGCTCCCGCCGTTCCAGCAGTCGCTGGCTGCCGACCTCGGGCATGTTGGCCGAACGCGGGTGCAGTCTCACGAAGAAATTCAGATCCGGATGGTCCTTCGCTGACGCCAGGATCCTGTCGATTCCCTGGTACTGACTCTCGTACAGCGTCTGGCCTTCCACCATCTCACGCAGGCAATCGACCTCGTCGGAGGTGCTGCCGTAGATGACGATGTTCTTGGCGCCGTCCTTCCACCTGTCGGGGAACTTTCCGTGCTCTTGCTGGGCCACGAAGGAATGCCAGTCGCTCTGCGAACCAGTGACGCGATCGGCATAGAAGCTGGCCCCGATCAGCTCACGCAGCTCGGGATCGGCTCGTTCCCAGGCCCTCCGAACCTCGTCCTGGAAAAAGTCGAGATCGTGGGGAGGGTGGTTCTCGAACAGCGAGAACTTCTCGAAGCTGCTCCCCCGCTCGTGGATGACGAAAGGGACGCCGCGGCTCTCCGCCGCGCGCATGACCGCACGCATGGTCGCCATGCGGCCGTTGAAAACGTACAGTCGATCGACCTGCACGCGGCTCAGGAAGTTCTGCACCGATCGGAACACCGCCACCGAGGACAGGATGGTGCGACGAACCTGGTCGTGTTCCGTGCGAATGTCGTAGTCAGGACGCAGCAGCACCGATGACAGTGTGGAGTGCGCAGCCCACCCGACGTCGAAGTTCTCGACGACAAATTTGGTCATCTCGTCTCGCGTCCGCCAGTCGGTCTTGATGTCGCGAAGCTCCTGCCGATCCTTCTCGGTGAGTTGAAGGAGCGGCGCGATCTCGACACGGCGGGAAAGCCAGGAGACTCCGGTCCGAGATCGTCCGATGCAACGGACGCAGAGCCCTGCCTCATGTTTCGGATTCACCTCGCAGGCCATGAGGTCGCCGTTGCAAACCATCACCGTGACCTGATCGCCGGCGGTCAGGTGGCGCTCGGCGATCTCGAGATCGGTCTCGAAGTGAAAGTCGAAGAACGCGGCGGGCGCGACGACCAGGACGTGCATAGCGGATTCGCGAATATACGGGCGGGTTTGGATGCTGTCACGGCCGATTTCGCGGCTCTTCCGAGCTGGGCGCCGATACAATGCGCGGCGTGGCTGGCACGAACCGTTGGCGGACAGCGCGGGTATTTGGCGCTGCCGCTCTGCTTGGCGTGGGCTGCACGTCCTCGGCACCGGCCCGTCCGGCGTTCGAGCTCTTCGAACCGACGGACGGCGTGGATTGCAGTGAAGCGATGCAAGTGAACGCATCCGGCGTCGTCGTCGGCTATTCCGACTCGTGCCTCGACTATCCTTGGCCCAACGCGCATCAGGCCTACCCGTTCGTCGCCGACGGCGCTGGGGTGCGGCCGTTGGCCGCCGGCGTCGCCGCGTCGTCGATCTACGCCATGGCGATCAACGACGCGGGGTTCATCCTGGCGCAGGATGAAACGGAGCCCGATTTTACGCAGTGGCTATATCGCCCCGGCCACTGGGACACGCCGGAGCTCGTGCCGATCGACTTCAGTTGCGCCCTGTACGCCCTCACCAACCGGCCGCTGTCCGGGCAGGCGCTGCCCCTCATGGTGGGGTGCGCGGGAGCGGGCGCCAGCCGTCCGTGGCAATGGATCCAGGTCCAGATGGCGGCGCCCGGCAGCGCGGCGAACCCGCCGTCGTTCGTCCCGCCGCCCGCCGCTGGTTACACTGGCGACGGCGGCGCGATGGCCGTCAATGACCTCGGCGACATGGCCGGCTTCTACACGCTGACGACCCTCGCGCGCTCCGCGATGGCGTGGACGCGCGAGGGCGGCCTGGTCGATCTCAACACTCTGGCCCCGGCGGGCAGCGGCTGGGCTCTGGTGATGGCGCTGGGGATCAATCAGCAGCGGCAAGTCGTCGGCTTCGGGCTCCATGGCGCGGACGTGCGCGCTTTCCGGGCGGACCTGAAGAGCGGCACCGTGATCGACCTCGGCGCGCTGCCTGCGCCTCTGGATCATGCCGCCTTCCAGGCCCGCGCCATCAACACCCAGGGTCACATTGTCGGAACGGCCGGCAGGCCCGCCGACGGAGGCAACTATCATCTCCTCGCCGATCGGGCGTTCTTTTTCAGCGACGCCACAGGGCTCGTCGATCTCAACACGCTGGCTACGCCGGACGCGGGATGGACGCTGATCGACGCGTCGGACATCAATGACTCCGACGAGGTCGTCGGGTTCGCGACGGACGGAAACGTCCGACGCGCCTATCGGGCGCGGCTCACGCTGCCGTAGGCCCGACGACCCTGCCGGCCTCGGCCTCAGATGGGGCCATGATCGACCGACCGCGGACGGTGTCCCGATCTCAGAATCGCTTCGGCCACCCGCCCAGCGCCCTGGCCGTCGATCAGCGACCGACCGGCGTCGCTCATCAGCTCGCGTAGCGTGGGGTCGGCCGCCAATTGCCGACATGCCTCCTCGACGCGGCGGAATCGATCGGCCACCGATTCGCGCAGCGGGCCAGCCGAGAGCAGCGAGACGCCCGCGAGGGCGGCGATGTTCGGCTCCTGGTTATCGGCCAGGCAGAGCGCCACGGTCGGCACGCCGCTGGCCGCCAGCTCGTACAGCGTCTGGCCCCCTCCGGAGACCGCCAGATCCGCCGCCGACATGAGGGCCGAGAGATCGTCGAGGTCGCGGTGAATCCGAAGCCGCGGGGGATCGCCCGCCGCGCGCCGATCGAGATCCGGCATCGGTCCGAACAGCGGGCCGATGACGACGTCGAGCGCGGCCTCGGGGAGCGCGCGCTGGACCGCCTCCACGACCGCCATCGTCGAGCTCTGCGGATCGGCGCCGCCCAGGGTCACCAGCACGCGCGCCACGCGGGGCGCGGCGCGGCGCGCCGGCAGATCGCGGAAGTGGGGCCGCAGCAGGGCGTAGCGGGGGCCGAGCAGCAGCTGGGCGCCGGGTGCCGTCCGATAGCTCAGCTGCGCGGCTTGAGGAGTTCCGTTGACCACCACGTCGACGTCCAGCTGGCGATCGGCGAGATCGTCGATCGCGACGAGTGAGCCGACGTGACGCCGCCACGCCGAGAACCAGTCGGGCGCGACGGTATAGGAGTCGACCACCAGTGTGCCGACCTCGCCCGCTTCGAGCCAGGCCGCCGTCGCGTCGGGCTCGGGGCCCGAAAGCGAACGCGCTTCGAAGCCGGCCGCCGCGGCCACGGCCACGGCGGTCGGATCGGAGTCGATCCAGAAACAGATCGAGGAGGCCGGCCCGCCCGCGCGTCGCAGCTCACCGGCCAGGGTCAGACAGCGTCGGAGGTGGCCGAAGCCGATCTGCTTGCCCGCCGTCGTCCGAAACGCGATTGTCGCCATTGACCCGTCAAGCGAGCTCACGGCTGACGGCTCGAACCGCGTCGATCACCCGATCGACGTCGGCGTCGGTCATCGTCGGGTGGAGCGGAAGGCTGACCAGCCGTTCGGCGGCGGACGTCGCCAGCGGCGTGGCCGCCGGGTCGTACCCCAGCCCCCGGTAGAGCGGGAAGGCGTTGACCGGTATGTAATGCACCTGCGTTCCGACGCCCAGCTTGCGGAGCCCTGCGCAGAACGCGCGGCGATCGAGCGCGCGCAGCCGCACCGCGCAGAGGTGCCAGGCCGCGCGCACCGAGGCGGCCTCCTCGGGCAGCTCGATCGTCGGCAGATCGGCCAGTGCGGCCCGATAGCGGGCGACGATCTCCCGCCGGCGCGCGACGAACCGCTCGAGCTTGGCGAGCTGGCTTCGACCGAGGGCGCACTGCAGGTCGGTGAGCCGGTAATTGAGCCCCAGCGACTGGATCTCGTAGTACCAGGGGGGCGGATCGGGTGGGAGGCGCCCCACGTCCCGCACGAGACCATGGTTTCGGAAGTCGCGCGCGCGGGTGGCGAGGACTGGATCGTTGGTCAGCACCGCGCCCCCTTCGCCCGTCGTGATGGTCTTGACCGGGTGGAACGAGAAGGTCGTCAGGTGCGCGATCGATCCGATGCGCCGTCCGCCGAGGGTCGCGCCGATGGCGTGGGAGGCGTCTTCCACCACGAGGACGTTCGAACGTTCGGCCAGCTCCATGAAGCGATCGAGCGCCGCCGGGTGCCCCGCGTAATCGACGGGCGCAAGCACGCGCGTCCGCGGCGTCAGGGCGGCCGCCGCCTTCTCCGGATCGAGGCAGAGCGACTGGGCGTCGATGTCGGCGAACACAGGCCGCCCCCCGAGCGCCAGGACGGTGTTGGCCGTGGAGCTGAAGGTGAGCGGCGTGGTCACCACCTCGCTCCCCGCCGTCACCCCCGCCGCCGCATAGGCGCAGTGCAACGCCGCCGTGCCGTTCGCGACCACCACGGCGTAGGCCGCGCCGCAGGCCGCGGCGAGCTCAGCCTCGAACGCCTCGGTTTCGGGCCCGGTGGTGAGGAAATCGGATCGCAGGACGCGAACCACCGCGGCGACGTCGTCGTCCTCGATGAGCTGCCGGCCGTATGGAAGGAAAGGCTGGGGCACCTCGCGAATAACTAACACGGACGACCGCGCCACGGCGCCGGGAGTGACTTGAAAGGTAGGGAGAAGGCGTCTAGGCTCCACCCCCGCAGCGGTCTTACACTTATGGGCCATACCGACGACGCGACGCTCTCAGACGCCCAGATTCTCGAGCACCTGCCGAGCCGACCGCCGGCCTCCGTCACCGTCATCCGCCCCTCGCGCGGCTGGGTCCCGATCGACTTCCGGGAGCTCTGGCTCTATCGCGAGCTCCTGGTTTTCCTCACCTGGCGGGATCTCAAGGTGCGCTACAAGCAAACCGCGCTCGGGGCGCTGTGGGCGATCCTCCAGCCGGTTCTCAGCATGGCCGCGTTCAGCCTGTTCTTCGGCCGGCTCGCCAAGCTTCCGTCGGATGGAATCCCTTACCCGCTGTTCGCCCTGAGCGGCCTCATTCCCTGGCAGCTGTTCGCCTACGCCCTCACGCAATCGAGCAACAGCGTCGTCGCGAACAAGAACCTCATCTCGAAGGTTTATTTCCCCCGGCTGATCGTGCCGCTCGCGGCCGTGCTGAGCGGGCTGGTCGACTTCGGCATCGCGTTCGGCGTCCTCCTGGTCATGTTCATCGTTTACGGCTTCGTCCCGAGTCCCGCCCTGATCATGATTCCGCTGGCGATCATCCTGACGATCATCAGCGCTCTCGCCGTCGGGCTGTGGCTGTCCGCATTGAACGTTCGTTATCGAGACGTCCAATACACGATCCCCTTCTTGACCCAGTTCTGGATGTTGATCACCCCGATTGCCTACTCGACCAGCCTGATTCCCGAGCGGTTCCGCGTCGTGTACGGCCTGAATCCCATGGCGGGCGTGGTGGAGTGCTTCCGCTGGGGCCTGTTCGGACAGCACGCCGGATCATTGTCGCTGATCGGCCTGTCGTCGTTCGTGGTCCTGCTGGCATTCCTCGGGGGACTGGCTTACTTCAAGAGGGTCGAGAAGACCTTCGCGGACCTGGCCTGACCGATGCGATCGCCGTGAACGATGCGCGGGCCAACCGTCCAGACCTGCTCTCGCTGTCTGTACACCTCGCGGCATCCCCTTCATCTTACGTTTGACGAGCGAGGGGTCTGCAGCGGCTGCCGGATCCACGAAGAGAAGGACCAGCTGGACTGGACGGCCCGGGGCCGCAAGCTCGCGGCGTTGCTGGAGGGGTACCGCTCCAAGTCACAACGAAACTACGACTGCATCGTTCCCGTCTCGGGTGCCCGCGATTCCTACTTCATCGTCCATACGGTGAAGACCGTCCTGGGGATGAACCCCCTGCTCGTCACCTACAACAAGCAGTACAACACCGACGTCGGCATTCGAAACCTGGCCAACCTCCGCATCAAATTCGATCGCGACATCATGACCCTCACGGTCAACCCGGAGACGGTCGAGAAGATCACGCGGGCGACGCTGCGCCGCCTGGGAAGCATCTACTGGCATTGCCTGGCGGGCCAGACCGTTTTCCCTGTCGCAATGGCGGTCAAGCTGAAGATTCCTCTGATCGTCTGGGGGGCGCATCAGGGACTCGATCAGGTGGGGATGTTCTCGCATACGGACGAGGTCGAGATGACCCGCAAGTATCGCAAGGAGCACGACCTGATGGGACTCGAAGCCGAGGATTTGGTCGACGATTTCGACGGCATCGCGCCCGAGGATGTGCGGTCGTTTGTTTATCCCGACGACCGTGAGCTCGAGCGCGTGGGCGTGCGAGGGATCTATTTGGGAAACTTCATTCGCTGGGACACCAAGTCCCAGCACGAGCAGATGCTCGCTCTTTACGACTACGAAACCGCCGAACAAACGCGCACCTTCGACACTTACAACGACGTCGATTGCTTCAATTACTCGGACGTTCACGACTACACGAAGCTCACCAAGCACGGGTATTCGAAGGCGACCGACCATGCCGTTCGGGAATTGCGCTTCGGTCGCCTGACCCGGGAAGAAGCGGGAGAACTGGCCGGCCGCTACGCGAAGGAACCGCCGCGAAACCTCGACCTGTTCCTGGAGTGGATCGGGATGACGAGGTCCGGATTCGACCTCTTGATGGACCTTCACAGGAACGACCAGTTCTGGAGACGCGGCGTGGAACGCCGATGGGAGTACGTTCCCAGCACCGACGAAGCGGACGAAAAGACGAGGCAGCAACGCGAGGAGGCACGCCTCCAGCGGCGCGGAGATTGTCGCTTTCTGCTCACCCCCTCCAAGCGTCCCGACTACCTGGATCGCGACTACATCCTGATCGGAAAAGGGTATCCGGAACCGAGCTAGATGATCTCTTTCTCGATCCGGATGTAGAGCAGCCGCTCGAGCTCTTCGTCCGATTTCTTGAGCAGTCGCCCCTCCCCGTCGCGCGGGGCCTCTCTGTAGGTAGCGCTCGTCTCCAGGCGCACGGCGAGATCGTCGTTCAACAGGTCCGCCTTGAGGCGAATGATGCTGTGCTCCGAGTAGTGAAAGAAGTTTGCCGCGCAGGCCGCCCGAACGTTCGTCCGCTGAAACACCTCCCTGAAGTGTCCCGGTGTCCCGGCGCCGCCCAGCGCGATCACCGGGATCGTGAGCCCGGCGCTGACGACGGCGTTGAGGTCGACGTCGAAGCCGGCGCGCCGTCCATCGCGCTCGACCGCGTTGAGGAGAATCTCGCCCACGCCGAGACTCTCCGCGCGTCGGGCGAACGTCAGCGGATCGAGGCCACCGGTGGATGCGCTCAGATATTCGTAGACCTCGCCTCCCGCGACATCGATCGAGGCGACCACGCATTGATTGCCGAACTTCTGCGCAGCCGCCGTCACGAAGTCCGGCGCGTGGAACAAAGCGCGGTTGATGCAAACCTTGTCGGCGCCAGCCTGCAGGAGCCGATCGATGTCGTCGACGGACCCGATCCCCCCGCCGACGGCGAGCGGAACCAGGCAGCGGGCGGCCACGCGCTTGACGAGCTCGGGCGATACGACGCGCCGTTGCCTGGCCGCGGAGATGTCGAGGAGCACGATCTCGTCGGCACCCCAGTGGCTCAAGAACTCCACTGCGATCTCGGGGCGCCCGAGCGGGAGGTACCGCTGGAAGCCGATGCTCTGCACGGCGATCCCGTCCTTGACGATCACCGCAGCCGCGATTCGGCGTTTGAGCATCGCCTTAGCCCCCCACGGAGACGAAGAAGCCGCGCAGAAGCTTCAACCCGCTGGCCTGGCTCTTCTCCGGATGAAACTGAACACCGAAGACGTTGTCCCGTTGCACGGCGGCCGTGACGGGCCCCGCGTAGTCACAGACCGCGGCCTGAAACGCCGGCTCGCAGACGAAATGGTAGCTGTGATCGAAGTAGAAGTTCGGCGTGTCGCCCGTCCGATTGAAGAGCGGATCGCGTTGCAACAACTGAACGTCGTTCCATCCCACCTGCGGAACGGGATATTCGCTTGGGACTCGAAGCCGCCGAACATGGCCGGGGATCCATCCCAGCCCGACGTGGTGGCCGTTTTCTTCCGAGTCCTCCGCCATGAGCTGCATCCCCAGGCAGATTCCCAGGATCGGTTTTCGTTTGACGACCACCAGCTCTGCCAGGAGGTCGACCAGCCCGCTGGTGCGCAACGTCTGCATCGCGGGTGCGAACGCGCCCACCCCGGGGAGCACCAGAACATCGGCGCGGTTCAGGGCGGCCGGATCGGCGGTTACGCTCGGCGCATATCCCAGGAAGGCGACGGCATTGGCCACCGAGTGGGTGTTTCCCACGCCGTAGTCCACGACGACCACCTTCAGCCGGCTGCTCATCCGATAGAGAACCTCCGCTCCCATGTCCCCGCGGGGCCTCGCGCGAAGAGCTGGCGGTTCACGCTCCGGTCGACCACCTCCCAGAATTGGTCCTCGCTGATTTCGAGATACGCGCAGAACGAGCGGATGTATCGCGAGGAGCATTTCCCGTCGTACTTCTCGAGCAACGCGATCCCATCCTCCCGGCTGATTCTTCCGTTCCTGATGTCCTCGTTCACGTAGTCCGTGACTCGTCCGAACCCGAACTTGTAATACTTGATCATCTGGTTCAGGGTCACCCAGTCCTCATCGAGCGCGGTCACACCGACGGGATCTCCGATGTCTTCCGGCGGTTCGCGGCGGATGTCGAGACCCCGAAGCACCGAATAGACTCCATTGTCCAGCAGCGACCAGGTCCGCCAGAAATAGCCGAGGAACACAATCTGCAGGTTTGCGTCCTCCATCTCTTTGACGGAGGGATAGGCGTACTGCAGGACCTGGTTCCGAGCGACCTCCTCGGAGATGAGCCAGGCGAAGTCTCCGCCGGCCAGCGTGTTCATGCCGCGCAAGTTGTTTCCGTCCCAACCCGCCCGCCCCGCGACGTTCAGATCACCCAGTTGCAGCGCCGCGTTCTCCCCCCAGAAGATGAGCGGGATCTGATACGCAATCGCCAGCCGAGGCACGCTGCTGAAGAGGGCCAGCTCGGTCGACTTGCACCAGTTCGCGTGCTCGAGAAAAGAGCGGCGCATCAACTTGCGCCAGGTCTGCGGCCCGGGATTTATGGAGACACAATCGAATCCCAGCCTGATGAGGTTCGAAACGTTTTCGACGCCCCGCTGTGTGACCTGCTCCGGCGGATAGCCAAGGCAGACCAGGAGCGGGTTCAGCTTCAGAACTTCTCTGACGTACAGCGCCTGCCGGGTGCTGTCCTTGCCGCCACTCACCCCTATGATGCAGTCGTAGCCCGAGTGGTTGTGGCTGCGGCCGAAGGCCACGATCTCCTGAAGCTCCTTCTGACGGGCATCCCAGTCGGCGTCCGCCAGGCTGGCGGCGTAGACGCAGGCCGGGCACGTCCCTTCCGCGTCGAAACGGATGCCCGGGCGGGTGTCGGGCTGCAGGCAAAGCCGGCAATACTTCATCCGAGAATCCTCAGCGCCTCCGCGCGCAGCCGTCGCAGCTCGCTCGATAGCGCGCCGACGGAGCCGACGCGTGTTCCGAGCGCGAGGTGAGCCAGCGGATCCGAAGCACGATCTCCCGGATAATAACGCACCACCGCTCGCTTCAAGGCGTCGGCTTCGAGCAAGAGGTTGGAGAAGAAACCAACCACCGCGTCCGAAGCGTGAATCAGCTCGGGGACGTCGGTCTGGCAGCCGGTCTGGCGATCATCGGCCACGATGACCTGCGGCGCGGCGGCGAGGAGGGTGCGAATCGGCTCGGCGGGTTGAAGTGGATGAAGCTTCACCAGCAACTGAACGCGGTCGCCCAGGCCGCCGAGACAAGCGAGCAGATCCTGCGTCGCGCCGATCTCGTCGAACCCTCGCTGCCCGCCAGGGTCGCGCATCCTGATCGGGTCGGACGCGTAGAGGATGACGAACGTCTCGTCGTCCAGTCCCAGCAGGCGGCGCGTCGCGGCCCGACCGCCCCGCGGCCGCCAGTGGCGCGCGAGGTAAACGAGATGTGGGTTCGGCCAGATCTGTAGCCGATCCTCCGGCAACCCCTCGGCGATCGCCCGCCGCCGCGCCTCCTCGTCGATCACGAGGATGGTCCGGGGCAGGATCAATCCGCGATCGGACTCGAAGCGGAGCCGAAAATTTACCCAATGGTCGACGAAGGCAGCGGTTGGCAAGCCCAGACGTTCAGCCGCTTCGATGGCTCGCAGCTCGAACGATCCCGATGAATCGGGGTGGGACGTTCCGGTGAAAACTCCCGCCGCCCCCTCGAAGCAAGCGGCGTCTACGGCGTCGAGGTGTTCGACCGCCAGGTCGGGAGGCGCCTCACAACCGAAGGTGTGAATACGGTTGGAAAACAGCCGGACCCGGGCGCCAGGCCGACGCTGGCGCAGGAGAAACGCCGCCGCCAGACAGGCGCGAGCGCCGGCAGGATCACTGAAGAAGAATACGGTGTCGGCAGAAAGCTCGAAGCTCACGGGCCGCTCCGAATACCCGCCAGGGCGACGACGATCTCCTCGTTGAGTTGCGCAGCCTGTTCGAAGTTATCGTCGTCCTTGCTCCCCGAGGCCACCAGGGCGAGGCCCCGCTCGAAGATCGGCAGCATGTAGTCCTTGAGGCAGCCCTTTTCCGACGCCGAAGGGTCGTTTGAAATGCGAATCTCGTCTCCCCGATCGAGGACTTGTACGCGTCGGTCGGCAAACACCAGGTCGAGCTCGAAGATGCCCGGCGGCGTGGGGGGCAACCCCACGAGCTTCACGGGGGCGCCCAGGAACTCGAAGGTCCCCGATACGGTCGGATCAGCGGCGAAGGCGTCGGCGACGGCTGCCTCGACCCGCAAGCCCGAGAGAATGACAGGGCTCTCGAACAAGAACTCGAGAAGGTCGAGCGCGTGACCGCCGTTGTTCAGCAGGCCGCGCTGGTAGCGCACGACAACGTCAACGAGACGGACGCCCTCCTCGCGCCAACGGCGGATCTGCCCCCGAAGGCGGCCAAACGCGGGTAGGAATCGGCGCATGTAGTTCACCAGCACGACGGAGCCCGCTGTCGACCTTCGGTGCGCGCGCAGCCGACGAACGTCTTCGAGCTGGTCCGCCACGGGCTTCTCGCAAATGATGAGCGGCGTGCCCGCGTCAAGGAACAAGCGGAGCGCTTCGGCGTGGAGGTGGGTCGCCGTGCAGATGCTCGCAGCCCCGTACGCGCTCGGCGAGACCGCGCTCAGCGATTCGAACCCACGCGCGCCATAGCGATCCGCCACCCTGCGCCGCCTATCAGCGTCGGGATCGACCACGTCGAACGCAATTCCCAGCCGCTCATATGCGTGCGCGTGGGTCCGGACGTCCGCCTCCGGACGGTCATCCAGATCGTACAGGGCGCCGATGTTTCCACATCCGACGAGCAAACCGCGGCCCGGCGCCATGATTCAAAGTTTCTTTTTGAACAACCACCAGGTGATGTCGTCGAAGCCTCCGGCGTCGTAAACGTGGCCCCACAGGAATCCGTAGTCGACGATCTCGACCGCATGATTCTCGAGAAAGAGCTTGCCGAAATCGCGTTTGAACAGCTTGTTCGCCTGTCCCTGGTATTCGATCATCACCGGCGTCCGGTTGAAGTACTCGGCAATCAGGATGTACTTCCGCGAGTACTCGAACATCTTCGCCATGTTGGCGAGCAGCTGATCGGGGTGAATGTGGATCAGCACGCCGCATGTGAACACGAGGTCGAAGTGGCCGGATGGCAGCTTCGAATCAAGGATCGATCCGTTGAAGCTGTGCTCGGTGCGGTGGTCCGCCGTCGCGACCCGATACGCCTCCGGCGACAGCTCGATGAGAGACATCCTGGCCTGTGGCAAGCACGTCTCGAGGAAGCCGATGTTGCGCCCTATGTTACTCCCGCACTCGAGCACCGTCTGAACACCGTCGGCCCGCCGGAGCATCTCCTTCCAGCCCGCGACGCCTAGGTCCTGATCGAACGACTGGTTCTTTTCGCGATAGCTCTTGGCGTACTGATCGCGCCAGAAGGATTCCTGTTCGTTCATGGTCCCGAGGCCTATCAGGTCGATATCCTTGGGTCAATGAAGGGCCTCGACGCTCGTGGTAGAAGACGCCCCGTGTCGTCGGGAGCGAAAGGCCTAGACCGGCTCGCGCTGCTCGGGGGGACGCCCGTCTTCGACGCGGCCCCGGCGCCGTATCCCTCCATCGGGCCCGCCGAGGCCGAGGCGGTCATGTCGGTGGTCCGCTCCGGTTCCCTGTCAGCCTTCTATGGCAGCCCGGGTGACAAGTACCTCGGTGGCCCACTCGTGCGCGCGTTCGAGGAGGCGTGGTCGCGGCGCTTTGGCGTCGAGCACACGGTATCCGTGAACTCCGCGACGTCGGGCCTCACGGCGGCGATGGGCGCCATCGGCGTCGGCCCGGGCGACGAGGTCATCGTCCCTCCGTACACGATGTCCGCGACCGCGATCGCGCCCCTGGCCTACGGCGCGATTCCGGTCTTCGCCGACATAGAGCCCGAGACGTTCTGCTTGGACGTCGGCGCCGTGGAGCGGGCTCTGTCTCCCCGCACCCGCGCCATCCTGGCCGTCAACCTCTTCGGACACCCGGCCCGCCTTCGCGAGCTGCGGGCGCTGGCCGATTCGCGCGGTCTCTTCCTCGTCGAGGACAACGCCCAGGGCCCGCTCGCGATGGAGGACGGTCGCTACGCCGGCACGGTCGGCCACCTGGGCGTTTTCAGCCTGAACTATCACAAGCACATTCACGCCGGCGAAGGCGGCATGTGCGTCACCAACGACGATCGGCTCGCGCAACGTTTGAGGATGATTCGCAACCACGGCGAGAACGTTGTCGAGGCGTGGGAGGTCGACGACATCTCGAACATGATCGGTTTCAACCTTCGGTTGACGGAGATGTCCGCGGCGGTGGGGCTCGCGCAGCTCGAGCAAGCAGATCGGCACGTCGGGGCGCGGGAAGCCCTCGCCGGCAGGCTCAGCCGCGAGCTCGCGGGGCTCGCAGGGCTGACGGTGCCGGCCGTCCGTCAGGGGTGCCGCCACGTCTCGTACATCTGGGCAGCCCGCCTGGATGCGCGGAAGCTCGGCGTGAGCCGTGATCTCTTCGGCAAGGCCCTCGCCGCCGAGGGCGTGCCCAACTCCCGCGGTTACGTTCGCCCGTTGTATCTCCTGCCGGCGTTCCAGCGGCGAACGGCCCTCGGGCGCGAAGGGTTTCCGTTCAACCTCTCCCAGGTGAAATACGAGCGCGGCATTTGCCCCGTCACCGAGAGGATGCACTTCGAGGAGCTCCTCGGCCTCGAGACGTGCGCCAGCGATCCGACCGACGACTACGCCGAGAAGGTGGTCCGCGCCATCCGGAAGGTTCACGAGAACAGGGCCGCTCTCGCCGCGTCGGGGTGAGCGCGCCGATCTTCCACTACCCTCGCTGTCGGGAATACCCTATCGTCGTGGGTCCGTTACAGCGCTGTCTTCAGCCGGAGAAATCCGAATGGCATCCACCGCTTGGAATCTGATCCAGTACAAGGAAACCGATCCTCTGGCCGACGCGTATGCGGAGATGGCAGCGCTGCTCGAGTTGCCGCTGCAACAGTCGAAAGACCTCGTTTCACGCGTCCTCGAGCACTACCACGTGAAGCGCAGCGATGGCCCTCCGCCTCACGTCGACGCGGCGACCTTTGACCTCGTCGTCCACGTGACCAGCTCGTATCGCATCCCATCGATGACCGAGCGGTTCGACTGGGTCATCGAGCGTCTGGCCGGAACCGGGCCAACCGTCCTGGACTACGGCGGCGGCGGTGGCAAGGACTCGATCATCTTCGCGCGCCTCGGCAAACAGGTGACGTACGCGGACATCCTCAACGACCTCACGCCGACAATCAAACGACGCTTCGACCTTCGCACGCTCGACATACCGATGGTGGACGTTCGCACTCTGGCGGAGCAGCGATTTGACGTCATCAATTGCATGGACGTCATCGAGCACTGCTATGACGTCGAATACGTCACCGCTGACCTGCTCAGCCGGTTGGTTCCGGGCGGGCATCTCTTCGTTTGGCCAGAATTCACGAATTCGTGGAACGGCGACCACGTCGAGAAGAACTGCGGCTATGTGCGGTACTACGCCAGCATGTTGTCGCGCATCGGGTTTTCCATCGCCGGTTCGGACAGCAGCGTGTTCCACGTCGTCAGGCAGCGTCCGATCGCTGGTCCTATCCCGATGGAACGCGAGACGATTCGCCAGGAGCTGTATCGGTTGTCGGAGCGCATGAGCGTCCGACAGGCGATGCGCGCAGCGGTTGAGTTGCCCGCTCGCGTGGCGGTCAAGGCCTATCGTGGCCGGCTCCGCCTCCCGCTGTCGTGGGCGATCGCCGAAGGGTTGTCTCCGATCATCGACAACCTATCGATCTGGCGGCTTTCGAAGCATAGGTTGCTCGAACGCGAAGGACGCCTGCGCTAGCGGCCTTGCTGTCGGTCCGCACCGTCATGCTAGATTCGGGCCAATGCCCTACTCGCCTGTGGAGGAGCGCGCGCGGCAGGTCTATGTCGAGCAGCACAAGGCGTACCTCCGTGATCGGTCGATCTTTGATCGCTTCTATAACGTGGCCGTCGAGCCGTCGTCTTACGGTGTTGGGCCCGAGTTCTTTCGGGGAAAGACGATTGTCGACGTCGGCTCCGGCAACACCGCGTACTTCCAAAAAGCGATGGTCGATCTCGGCGCAGCGCACATCACCTGTTTGGACATCGGTGAGGACTGGATCCCCGAACTGACGGCCGCGCTCGATGCAGTCGGCGTACCACGCGACAAGTACAGCTGCGTGCCCGGTACCGCCACCGCGTTGCCCTTTCCCGATGCGTCCTTCGACGTGGTGGCGAGCAACGGTGTCTGGATGCACATGGGATCGGTCGAACTAGCGGATCAGGCGTTCCGCGAGCATGCACGCGTGACGAAGCCGGGAGGCTCGCTCTACGCCTATGTCGGAAGTACGCAGAGCATCATGGATCGCTACCTGCTGCCGGCGTGGCGCCAAGCCTATCAGGAGGTCCCTGAGTTTCGCGCCATCATCGACGGCCTGACGCCAGAGCGAATGAAGAACTACGGTGCACGGTACCTGCAGACGCTTGCGGCGCATGACCCGACCGTGGATATCGCCGCCGTCGGATCCCTGCTTTCGCTGTTCACGCTCGACACGGTCACGTTTTTCCAGAACGCGTTGCAGGCGCCCACGCAACTTGGCCCGCAGCTCAGCGAAGCGTGGGCGCGCACGCATTACGAAGCTCTTGGGTTCACGAACGTCCGACGTGTCGGTGACCGGTATTGGCGGCGGAACGACATCCGAAAGTTCGCCGCACCGTTGCATTTCGACCACGAGCACCCGATCGGGCGCGTCATCTACGGCGATGGGCACGTGAAGATGATGGGGGAGAAACTCGCCTAGGCCCTGCTGTCGGTCAGCACCGACATGCTAGATTCCCGGCCTCATGACCTATTCGCCTATCGAGCAGCGCACGAAAGAGCTTTATATCGAGCAGCACAAGGCGTACTTCCGCGACCGCTCGATCTTCGACCGCTTCTATCGCGTGGCCATGGAGCCGTCGTCTTACGGCGTTGGGGCCGAGTTCTTTCGAGGCAAGACGATCATCGACGTCGGCTGCGGCAACACCGCGTACTTCCAAAAGGCGATGGTCGATCTAGGCGCGGCACACATCACCTGTGTGGACATCGATGATGACTGGATGCCCGAACTGACGGCCGCGCTCGATGAGCTCGGGGTACCACGCGACAAGTACAGCTGCGTGCCCGGTACCGCCACCGCGTTGCCGTTCCCCGACGCGTCCTTCGACGTGGTGACGAGTAACGGTGTCTGGATGGTCCTGGAATCGGTGGAGCTGGCGGATCAGGCGTTCCGCGAGCATGCACGCGTGACGAAGCCGGGAGGCTCGCTGTACACCTATTTCGGAACTTCGCAGGGCATAATGGATCGCTTCCTGCTGCCCGCCTGGCGCCAAGCGTATCAGGAGGTCCCTGAGTTTCGCGCCATCATCGACGGGCTGACGCCAGAGCGAATGCAGGAGTACGGCGCACGGTACCTCCAGACGCTTGCGGCGCATGACCCGACCGTGGATATGGCCGCCGTCGGATCCCTGCTTTCGCTGTTCACGCTCGATACGGCCACGTTCATCCAGAATGCGTTGCAGCCGCCCACGGCACTTGGCCCGCAGCTCACCGAAGAGTGGGCGCGCGCGCATTATGAAGCACTTGGGTTTACGAACGTCCGACGTGTCGGTCAGCGGTATTGGCAGCGCAACGACATCCGAAAGCTGGTCGCACCGTTGCACTTCGACCACGAGCACCCGATCGGGCGCGTCATCTACGGCAGCGGGCACGTGAAGATGATGGGTGAGAAACTCGCGTAGGCCCAGAAGCCGCCGCAAGCATGGCTGATTCAGTAGCGATAGAGGCCAAAGGCGTATCGAAGCGCTACACCCTCGGGCGCCGCGAGGCCTACGGATCGCTGCGTGAGTCGCTCTCGAGGTTCGTGCGCAGCGCCTTCAAGCCGACGGCAAAGGGCGAGGGGGCCGACACGCTGTGGGCGCTCAAGGACGTCAACTTCGACATCAAGGAGCGGCAGGCCGTCGGGCTCATCGGCAGGAACGGCGCCGGGAAGAGCACGCTCCTCAAGATCCTCTCGCGAATCACGGACCCGACGGAAGGCCAGGTGCTCATCAACGGCCGCGTCGGGTCGCTGCTCGAGGTCGGGACGGGCTTTCACCCCGAGCTGTCCGGCCGCGACAACATCTATCTGAACGGCGCGTTGCTCGGGATGAAGCGGAACGAGATCCGCCGGAAGTTCGACGAGATCGTCGCATTCGCCGAGATCGACAGGTTCCTCGACACGTCGGTGAAGTTTTACTCGAGCGGCATGTACATGAGGCTCGCGTTTGCCGTCGCGGCGCACCTCGATCCGGAGATCCTCCTCGTCGACGAGGTCCTGGCGGTCGGGGACGCCGCCTTCCAGAAGAAGTGCCTCGGCAAGATGAGCGGCGTCGCGCAGAGCGGCCGCACGGTCGTCTTCGTGAGCCACAACTTGGGCGCGATCAATGCCCTGTGCACCAGCGCGATCTGGATCGACAAGGGCTCGATCCGGGAGCAGGGCGCTGCGCAGACCGTCGTCCAGCACTACATCGAGTCCGTTCGAGAAGGGTTCATCGTTGGCGGTGCCAAGCCGGATGACAAGCTGATCGTCGACCGCGTGCTGCTGAAGAATGCCGCGGGCGAGGTGACGACGACCTTCCGCGGTGACGAGCCGCTGTTCGTCGAGGTCCACTACACAGCCCGCGTGAAGATCCCGAACCCTCACTTCATGGTCAGCATCATGGGGCCGTACGGGGAGGTCTGCACCGCCTCGATGACGTTCGACAGCCTGACGCCCCACGCCATCGAAGGGTCGGGCACGGTTGGCTGCCGTTTCTGGCCGCCGCTCCTCTTGCCCCAGACCTACACGGTGTTCATCGGGGCTCGCGGCGGCGACGGGACCTCGATGCTGATGGCGTCGAAGTACGACGCCGCGTTCTTCACCGTGGTCGGGCTGATGAACGAGTACGGGATGGACGCGCCGGGCGCCGACGCCCAGGCGACGTACACCAACGGGCTCGTCGTGCCGTACGAGTGGCAAATGCCGGACGGGAGTGTCCGCAAGCCGCGTCACTTCGCGCGCGCGCGGTGAGCAGCCGCTGCTTGAAGGTGCTCTCCGCTGTGCGAGTCATTTGCGGAATTCACCGGGAAGCTCATGCTAAACACGAACCCTATGAGGAAGCTGCGCGCCGTCGCTCTCCTCGCCAGGCCCGCGGGATTGGCCGTGCTCGAGGATTGCTTGCTCGCGCATCCTGCAGTCGAGCTCGTCGCCGTCGCGACCCATCGCCTGAGGCCTCGCTCCGAGGATCCTGCCCGCTCCGTTCGTCCCGAGATGGCGCACTTCGAACGGCTCTGTGATGCGGCGCGCCTACCGCTGATCGTGGCGGACGATCGCGCGGCGGCCACGGATCTGCCGTTCCTGTCGGGCCTTCCCCCCGTCGACCTCCTGTGCTCCGTCAGCTGGCGCTTCATCTTGTCGGCGGCAGCGCTGCGGGCTCCGACGGTCGGCGCGATCAATCTTCACCGCGGCGCCCTCCCGGCCTACGGGGGCGCAGAGCCCGTGCGAAGGATGCTCGAGGACGGATGTCCTGATGCCGTGATAACCGCTCACCTGATGGTCGAGGAGGTGGACGCCGGCCCCACGATCGGCACCGTCCACTTGCCGATGAACTGGGACCGCCGCACGAGCGCCGCTGCGCACGCCGAGCTCGTCAAGGAGCGGCTGATCCCGCTCTATCCCAAGCTGATGGGGCTGGCCATCGAGACGATGATCGTTCGTCACGAGAAGCCCTAGCCGGCCGGAAGCAGCCCGCGGGTCTCGAGGAGCGCGCGAGACACCGGGATCACGTCGTGATCCCGGCAGAAGTCGGCGATCGCATCGATCGAGACGGTCAGCAAGCGGTCGTATTCGGTCGAGGCCCGACGTGTGGCCAGGAAGTCGCGCATCGAGAGCTCCACTCCGATGTCGATGACGTGTGCCTCGGGATCCTCGACGAGCGCGAAGGCCTGGGCGCTCTCGACGGAGGAGCGTGGAATCCCGGTCTCCTCTTCGAGCTCGACGTAACATTGCTCGAAGACCATCGCCGTACTTTCGAGGTCGCTCCCACCCGCCGGCGGCGAGAGGCCGCCGGACGGAACGAGCTCCCATCGTCCCGCGTCCTGCGTGACCTGGCCGGAACGCTGGCCGAGGAGCAGCTCTTGGGGGCTTCGGGAGAGCCCGCTCACGGCCAATGTTCTCAATTGAAGCTCCGCGAACAGCCCGGGCTCCCGGAGCTGGGCGATGAAGTGCCGGTAGTCGGTACGCCGCGCGTACAGGGCGTCGGCGTCGTTGCGCACGAACGAGAGCATCGCGCCGTTGTGGAGGCGTCCGCCGCGACGGGCTTGCTCGGCGGCCCAGATCTGTTCGATGACGGCGACCAGGGCGGGCGGCGTGGCGCTGCCCTCTTCCAGGCACAGACGGAATGCCGGCGTGAGAGGCGTGACGATGAGGGCCATCACACGATCCGCGGTAGAACTTCCCGCAGCGAGCGGATCGTCTCGAATCCTCCCCGCGCACCGGGAGAGGCCGTTTCGTCGGGTGGCGCCCCCTCGCCACCGCGGTCGAGGAAGAAGGTGAACAATCCGGCGCTCCGCGCCGACGACACGCCGGAGCGCGAGTCCTCGACCGCGATCGATGCCTGGGCGTCGGCGCCCGTCCGATCGAGGGCCACCCGGTAGGGAGCAGGCGATGGCTTGCCCTCCTGAACGGATTCCGCGCCGATCACGTCGGAGATGAGCCCATCCAGCGCGCGGCGGCGCAGCCACGCGCGCGCGAGCCTCTCGCTGCTCGAGGTGACGACCGCCGAGATCCAGCGACGCTCGGACGCGACGCGCAGCAGCTCCTCCGCGCCGTCGACGGCCGCAACCCCGATGAACTCACCATCGATGAGGCGCCAGTATTCCGCGAGGAGCTCCCCCGCCGTTTCGGGCAGGCCGTGGCGGCTCCGGATCCCGCTGACGACCTCGGACAGCAGAGGCCCGTTCGCCTTCTCGAAGTCGGCGTCGGTGCAGGTCAACCCGTGATGGGCGTGGAAGGCGACGAACACGGCCTTCATTACGCCCAGGCTGTCGGCCAGAGTGCCGTCCAGATCGAGAAAGAGGCCCCGGCGCACCGGGCCACAATAGCAGAGTCGTCATGGGACGTTTGCGCTAGGCTCCCTGGCCTACGAGGCGACGCGAGACCAAATGACGAAACCAGCTTCCGCCGACGGGCAGCCCTCCATCACGATCAATGGACGCCGCATCGGACCCGGCCAGCCGACCTACGTCATCGCGGAGATGTCCGCCAACCACAACCAAGACTACGGGCACGCGGTGGAGATCCTCAAGGCGGCCCGGGCCGCCGGCGCCGACGCCGTCAAGCTGCAGACGTACACCGCCGACACACTGACTCTGCGCTGCGACAACCAGTACTTCCGCGTGGGCAAGGGAACGCTGTGGGAAGGCCGCACGCTCCACGACCTCTATGAGGAGGCCCACACACCGTGGGACTGGCAACCCAAGCTCAAGAAGATCGCGGACGATCTGGGCATGGATCTCTTCTCGACGCCGTTCGACGACACGGCCGTCGACTTCCTCGAGTCGATGCAGGTTCCCGTCTACAAGATCGCGTCGTTCGAGATCGTCGACCTGCCGCTGATCAGCAAGGTGGCGAGCACGCGCAAGCCGATGATCATGTCCACGGGCATGGCGTCGCTGGCGGAGATCGACGCGGCCGTCAACACCGCGCGCGCAGCCGGCTGCCCGGAGATCGCTTTGCTCAAGTGCACCAGCGCCTACCCGGCGCCGCCGGAGGAGATGAACCTGCGAACGATCGGTCACCTGGCGCAGGCCTTCGGCGTGCCCGTCGGCCTCTCGGACCACACGCTCGGCGTGGCGGTCCCGATTGCGGCGGTGGCCCTCGGCGCCTGCCTGGTCGAGAAGCACTTCACGCTGTCGCGCAAGGAGCCGGGGCCCGACAGCGCGTTCTCGCTCGAGCCCGACGAGCTCAAGCTCATGATCGATTCGATCCGGGTGGCCGAGAAGTCCCTCGGGGCGATCAGCTACACGACCAATCCCACCGAGTCCGCGAGCCAGGTGTTCCGCCGATCCCTGTTCGTGGTGGCCGACGTCAAGGCCGGTGAGCCCTTCACGAAACAGAACGTGCGCTGCATCCGGCCCGGCTACGGGCTCGCCCCGCACCTGATCACGGAGGTGCTGGGCCGGCGCGCGGCGCGCGACGTGGCGCGCGGGACGCCCCTCGCTTGGGAGCTGATCTCCGGGTAGTGCCGTTGGGGAAAGGCCCACCGCTTCAACCGACGACAGCGCTCGGGGCACAGTTCACCGTGGCTTTCGGGCCCGCAAGAAGATCCATGAAGTCCTTCATCGCTAGGGGCTTGCCCTGGGCGTGGCGTCAGGCATTGACGCAGAGCCGACGTCGCGGCGATAAAGACTGCCGAACTCATTTGCGTAGGAAGGAGACTGGGATGTCCTCACTCATAAAGGTGGTCGCGGTCGTGTTTCCGGTTTTGCTCGCGGCGTGCGCGGTCGACAAATCGCCGCCGTCGCAGCCAGCAACGACGGTCGGTACCCTGACCGCTCCCAGTATCAGCACCGATTCCTCGAGCTACGCGTCCGGCGCGACGATCACCGTGACCTACGCCGGGCTGCCCGGGAACGCGCACGACTGGATCGCGATCGCACCCGCGGGCTCCCCCAACAACAGCTACCTCGTCCCGTACGTGTACGCCAACGGCCAGACCAGCGGCACCGCCACCTTCACCGCCCCCTCGGCGGGCTCGTATGTCACGCGGTCGTTTTCCGACGACAGCTTCACGCTGCTCGCGGAAAGCGCGCCGTTCACCGTCGTGGTGCCTCCCACGATCTCCACGGACATGGCGAGCTATGCGACGGGCGCCACCATCACCGTGACGTACGCGGGCTTGCCCGGGAACGCGCACGACTGGATCGCGATCGCACCCGCCGGCTCTCCCAACAACAGCTACCTCGTCCCTTACGTGTACGCCAACGGCCAGACCAGCGGCACCGCCACCTTCACCGCCCCCTCGCCGGGCTCGTATGTCACGCGGTCGTTTTCTGACGACAGCTTCACGCTGCTCGCGGAAAGCGCGCCGTTCACCGTCAGCGGCGCGACCGGCGGCGCGACGATCTCCACGGACCTCGCCAGCTATGCGACGGGCGCCACGATCACCGTGACGTACGCGGGCCTGCCCGGCAACGCGAACGACTGGATCGCGATCGCGCCGGCCGGGTCCGCCAACAACAACTACCTCCTCCCGTACGTGTACGCCAACGGCCAGACCAGCGGCACCGCCACCTTCACGGCGCCGGCCGCAGGCACGTACGTCGCGCGCTCATTTTCCAACGACTCGTTCACCCTGCTCGCGGAAAGCGCGCCGTTCACCGTCGCCGTCGTGGCGGCCCCGACGGTCTCCACAGACATGGCCAGCTATGCGTCGGGCGGCACCATCACCGTGACGTACGCGGGCTTGCCCGGCAACGCGAACGACTGGATCACGATTGCGCCGGCCGGCTCCGCCAACAACAGCTACCTCCTCCCGTACGCGTACACCAACGGCCAGACCAGTGGCACGGCCACGTTCGCGGTGAACACGCCCGGTCTTTACGTCGCGCGCGCCTTCATCAACGACTCGTTCACCTTGGCCGCAGAGTCCGCGATGTTCACGGTGTGCAGCGACGCGGGGGGGATGCTCTGCTTCGTCGCCAAGTTGAGCGGCGCCGAGGAGAACCCACCCAACTCCTCCACCGCGAGCGGGTCCGCGGTGATCGTCTTCGATCCCGCCACCCGTGGGATTACCTATCAGGTGCGGCACACGGTCGTGGGCGCCAGCGCCGGTCACATCCACCAGGCGCCCGCTCTCATGAACGGCTCGATCATCGTGCCGTTCACCCTCGACGGGCAGGGCGCAAGCGGCTCGGATGTGCTGACCGAAGGTGAGGCCGCCGACCTGCAGGCCGGAAACCTGTACGCGAACATCCATTCGCCGACGTTCCCGGGCGGCGAGATCCGCGGCCAGATCCTGCGGCCGGGCCAGATCCTGTTCGTCGCGCGCTTGAGCGGCGCGCAGGAAAACCCTCCGACCGGGTCGACTGCGACGGGGACGGGGAGCGTCATCTTCGATCCCGCAACGTTGGGCATCACCTACCTGCTGCAGCACAACGTCGTGGGCGCCAACAATGCCCACATCCACCAGGCACCCGCCGGTGTGAACGGGGGAATCATCGTCTTCTTCACGCTGGTGGGCCAGGGCGCGAGCGGCAGCGCGACGTTGACCGCTGCGCAGGCCACCGCCCTGCAATCGGCCGGCTGCTACATGAACGTCCACTCGGGGGCGTTCGGGGGCGGCGAGATCCGCGGCCAGCTGTTGTTGCCTCCCGGAACGTGATGCGCTGACGCCGCCCTGGCGAGCCGTCCTCACCGGGCAGCTCGCCAGGGTATAGTTGCTGCCGCCTCAAATGTCCGCGTGTGCGCGCATCGTCGTTGTCTTCTTGGGTGGCGCGGCCGTCGTGGCGCTGGGGTGCTCCTCGGATTCGGGGGGCACGAGCGGCGCGGCCGGGAAAGGAGGCGGCGCCGGGAGCGCCTCCGCGGGCCGCGGTGGTGCGGGAACCGGCGCGGCGGGCACGACCGGGACAGCGGGCGCCGCCGGCGCGGCGGGCACGACCGGAACAGCCGGCGCCACCGGGACAGCGGGCGCCGGCGGCCGGGCCGGCACCGGCGGTACGATGGCCGACGTCGGGCTCGGCTTCAAGGACACGTCGGCGTCCGTGCTGACGCGCAACAAGCACGAGACGCGTGACGGACACTTCATCCAACCGACGTTCAAGCCCGTCGACGTGCGAGCACGGATGAGAGGCGACACCGCGTTCGCCCCGACGTTCTCCGGCGCCCTGCTGGGGACGCCCCTCTACATGGAGGACGGGCCCGGCGGCAAAGGGGCTTTCTTCGTCGCGACTGTCTCGAACGACGTCTACGCGCTGGACGAGACGACCGGCGCGGTGGTGTGGCAACACAACATCGGGCCCGCGCCGCTCGTGACGGGCGTCGGGTGTGGCAACGTCGGCCCCGTGGGCATCATCAGCACGCCCGTCATCGACGCTGCATCGCGGACGATCTTCGTCGCGGGCGGCGTCGGGGACGCGGCGACGATCATGCACCACGAGGTGCACGCGCTCAGCGTCGACTCGGGTGCGGAACGGCTTGGCTGGCCCGTCGATGTGGCGGCGGTGACTGCGTCGGGGCCGATCGCCTTCAACACCCCGGCGCAGAACCAGCGGAGCGCGCTGTCACTCGTCAACGGAATCCTCTACGTGCCCTACGGGGGCCACGCGGGCGACTGCGCCGACTACCGAGGCTGGGTCGTGGCCATCAAGATCGCCGATCCCACCCAGACCGCCGCCTGGGCGACGGGCGGGAGGGGGGAGGGGATCTGGGCACCGGGCGGGATGGCGTCCACGGGCGACGGCGTCCTGGCGATCACCGGCAACAGCACGAGCGGCACCACCGTTCACTTCGACAGCGAGGAGGTCGTCCACATCAGGGGCATGGCCGAGGTCGATCGCACGACCGGCATCTTCTACCCGAGCATCTGGCGCGAGATGGACCTCGCCGACCAGGACTTCGGGTCGAGCAACGGCGTCGTCTTCAGCCTCCCCGGCGCGACACCGTCGATCCTCATGGCGGCCGTGAGCAAGAACGGCCTGTTCTTCTTGCTGGACCCCGCAAACCTCGGCGGCATGGACGGCCACCTGGCACAGCTCACCGTCGGCCAGGGCGTCAAGGCCGCGCCGGTCGCCTACAGGACCGCCTTGGCGACCTACGTCCTGTTCACGGCCTTCAACGCCCTCCCCTTCTGTCCCGCCGGAACGGCCGTCTCGACCAACACGATTTATTCGGTCGCCGTCGCCATCACGCCGGGCTCGCCGCCGACGGCGAAGGTCGCCTGGTGCAACGCCGGCAGCCTCCCGCAGTTCATGGTCACGTCGTCGGACGGCACCAACGACCCGATCGCCTGGCTCAACAACGGCGGTATCCTTTATGGCTTCATCGGCGACACCGGGGAGATCTTCGCCGCGGTCAGCGACGTGAGTTGCCCGGGAGTGGGAATGACACCACCGATCGCCGTGAAGGGACGCATCATCCAGGGTTCGAACCAGGGCGCGAACAGTCGACTCTGCTCGTATTCGCTTCACTAGGGCGGCCATCGCCGGGAGCGACAGCGGGAGGCGGGGCGGTGCCGAGCGTGAACGCCGCGACGGCCGCGGCAATCAGCGCCGCCTGTGACGTCAGGGTCACCCGGTCGACCGAGCTGTGGAGATGGTCGTACACCTTCGGGTAGGGCGACAGGAGATACACGAGCGACAGCAGCAGCGTGTACGCGAGAGCCGTGAGCAGCGCCAGGCGCAGCCGCGGATCGCGCGGCAAGCGAGCCAGCACCGTGCGGCGGCGGAGCCACAACGCGACGCCGGCGGCCCCCACGAACAGCACCGCGCCGCTGACCATGGGGGTCTGCTGGAGGAGGTACGGGATGATGAGCGTCGCGTATTCCGCATGCAGCCGCTCGCGGACCACGGCGACCAAGCCTCGGCTCTCGAAGTAGGTCGGCAGGTGCAGCAGCCTCACCTGGACCAGCCAGACGACCGCGGGCAAAAATAGCGCCAGCGCCGACCGCCAGCGCCACAGGTCGGCGAGCCTCACCGCGCGCAGGAGGAGGGCGCTGGTGATCAGCACCAGCGCGATGGCGCGGCCCTCGTACTTCAGCTGCGCGGCCAGCGCCAACGCCGCCAGGGCGAAGACGCCGAACTGTGCTCCGGCGCTCGACGGCGACGTGGGTGACGTCCGCTCCCGCTCCGGCGCGCGCGCCTCGAGCAGGCGGAACAGCGCCAGCAGCGCCACCAGCGTGAGCGCACCGACATGGATGTCGAGCGACGCCGAGTCAAAGTGGTATCGGTAAAGCGGCACGACGGTCATGACCCCCGTGAGCCCGAGGGCCAGCGGCCACCAGCCGAGCTCGACGAGACCGACCAGCTCGATGACGTGCACAACGACGATGGCGAGCTTCGGCAGATACTCGTTCCAGTAGCCGAGCAGGTAGGCCACAGAGGCCGACACGATCCCGATGAACTTGGGGTAGTCGGGGTGCGCGCAGACGGAGAATTTGTTTGCGGGCAGGCAGAACAGCTTGGCCCATTCGCCCATCGGGAAGTGACCGGACGAGAAGATGATCCGCCCGTGGAAAAACCACGTGTTGCGCGCGTCGTAGGCCCACAGGGGCCGGACCAGGAAGAACGTCCACAGCGGCAAGCAGACCGCCAGCACCACGGCCATGATCGCTGCTCGACGCCGATCGATCCGCAGGCGGTCGCGCTCGGCGACCACCACGATCACGAGCTCTGCAACGGCGAGCAGGAGCACGATCCCCAGCACCACCCCGAGGGGGAGGCCCGTGAGCGTGAGCAGGTGAAGCGCCGAAACCCCCGCCACCAGCGCGACGAAGGCGCTCCTTTGCTCGCGTGCAAACAGGAGCCGGCTCAGCAGCCGGCCGCTGCCGGCCGCCAGCGCCAGCAGCGCGCTAAGGACCACAATGAGCAAGGACGATCTCTCCCATTGTCGCCAGGACCTTGCACGACGGCTGGCTGGCGAGCTCGTCGGCGTAGCCCACGAAGTCCGAACCGGATCGGATGAGCTGGATGGGCCAGCTGGCTTCCACGATGAACGACGCGAGCTCTATGGTCGCCTCCATGCGGGGCGTGAATCGATAGCGCTCGAGGCCCGCCGCTCTCAGCGCCGAGACCACCGGTTGTACGCGGGGCGGGAGCGCCCTGGCGAGGCCGGCGGACGGGGTGTGCATCTCGCGCCAACGGGCGGCGGCCGCAGTGGGGAGGCGCCCGAGCCGCGGCGAGTATCGCGACGCCAGCAGCAAGACGCCCGCGCCGAGCAGGAGGACCACGGCCCCGACCACCACCCAAGCGGAACGCATGCCGTGTCGGAGGTGAACACGCTGTCCGGGCTCAGCTTGCAATGATCGCACCCACCTCCAGAGCCGGCAGTTTGCGCTCGGGTGGAAGCCATTGCAAGCGCGCGCGGCGGCGCTCTCGGTGCGATGTCGGACGTGCCGGCGCGTGGTAAAAGGATCGCGTGCCTGGAAGACCGCCCCGGGACGCGTTCCTCATCGGCCAGCGGATCTACCTGCGCGCGCTCCGCGACGAGGACGCCGACGGGCCCTACGCCGGCTGGTTCAACGACGAGGAGGTCTGTCGAGGCAACAGCCACCACGTCCACCCTTACACGCGCGAGGCCGCTGTCGCCTACATCCGGGAGACGCGCAACCGCAAAGACTGTTTGGTGCTGGCGATCGCCCTGATCGACGGCGCACCCCACGTGGGAAACGTGGCGCTGCAGCACATCGACCCGATCGCCCGTTCGGCGGAGTTCGCCATCGTGATCGGCGAGCGCGAGGCGTGGGGCAAGGGGGTCGGCAAGGAAGCCGGCGGACTGATCATCCGGCACGGATTCTCGGCCCTCAACCTGAATCGGATTCACTGCGGGACGCTCGAGACCAACGAGGCGATGCGACGCCTGGCGCTCGATCTGGGGATGCACGAAGAGGGCCGACGGCGGGAGGCGGCGTTCAAGGACGGACGCTTCGTCGACTGCGTGGAGTTCGGCGTTCTGCGGGCCGAGTTCTCGACGCCCACAACGCCTGAACCAGCGCAGAGCTGACGCGCCGCCCGCAGCCAGCGCCTTGACTCGCGACGACACGCCTAGGTAAATAGCGCCGTGTATTCCCTGACCGGCAAGTCGATCCTGGTGACCGGAGGAACAGGATCGTTCGGAAAGGCCTTCGTCAAACGGGCCCTGGAGGTGCTGAAGCCGCGCCGATTGGTGGTGTTCAGCCGTGACGAGCTCAAGCAGTACGAGATGGCAGAGCAGTTCTCCGCGCCGGCGATGCGCTACTTCATCGGCGACGTCCGCGACGAAAGCCGGTTGCGAAGAGCGATGGATGGAATCGACATCGTGGTGCATGCCGCGGCCCTCAAGCACGTGCCGATCGCCGAGTACAACCCCTTCGAAGCCATCAAGACGAACGTGATCGGCGCGGAGAACGTGATCAACGTGGCCATCGACCAGGGCATCGAGCGTGTCCTGGCCCTGTCGACCGACAAGGCCGCGAACCCGATCAACCTCTATGGCGCGACGAAGCTCTGCTCCGACAAGCTGTTCGTGGCGGGAAACGCTCTCTCGGCCGGGCACAAGACCCGATTCGCGGTCGTGCGCTACGGGAACGTCGTCGGCAGTCGAGGAAGCGTGATCCCGTTCTTCATCTCCCGCCGCCACACCGGGGTGTTGCCGATCACCGACGCGCGGATGACGCGGTTCTGGATCACGCTGGAGCAAGGGGTCGACTTCGTCATCAACTGCATCGGTCTCATGCACGGCGGCGAGGTCTTCGTTCCCAAGATTCCTTCGATGAACATGATGGAGCTGGCGGCCGCGATCGCTCCCGAGTGCCGCACCGAAATCGTGGGAATCCGCCCCGGCGAGAAGCTCCACGAAGTCATGGTGCCCGAGGACGACGCGAGAACCACGGTCGAGCTTCCCGACCGGTTCGTCATTCAGCCGGCCACGAACTGGTTCGAACCGGACAGCTATCCAGAAGGGAAGCCGGTCGCCGACGGGTTCAGCTACTCGTCGGACAAGAACGATCACTGGCTCTCGCGCGCCGAGCTTCTCAAGATGATCGAACCCATGATCGCGAGCGCCGCCTCCAAGAGCTGAGCATGGGGGGCATTGGTCCGCCGCTCTCGATCATGAAACGCAGCGCTCTGGCAATCATCACGGCCCGCGGCGGAAGCAAGCGGATCCCGCGCAAGAACATTCGATCCTTCCTGGGTCGACCCATCCTCGCTTACTCGACCGAGGCGGCGCGCACCTCGCGTCTGTTCGACGAGGTCATGGTCAGCAGCGACGACGAGGAGATCCTCGAGCTGGGGCGGACGCTGGGGGCCGCGACGCCGTTCAAGCGCTCGGCCGGCACCTCCGACGACGCCGCGACAACGGCCGAGGTTCTTCTGGAGGTCCTCTCCGAATACCGTCGCCGGGGGGATGAGTTCGAGTATCTGTGCTGCATCTACCCCACGGCGCCGTTCGTCTCGGCCGGGAAGCTGCAACAAGCCGCTGCGTTGCTCCGGGATTCAGGGGCCGACGCGGTCGTTCCCGTCACGGCGTTTTCTTTCCCCATCTGGAGGTCCTTCAAGATCGAGGAGGGGCGGCTGGCCTTCAACTGGCCTGAGAACGCGCTCCGCCGCTCGCAAGATCTGCCGCAGGCTTTCCATGACTGTGGTCAGTTCTACTTCCTGCGCACGGAGTCGTTCCTCGCGCAGCGACGGTTGATCATGGACCATACCGTTCCGATCATCGTTTCGGAAGGCGAGGCCCAGGACATCGACACGGAAGACGACTGGAAGATCGCCGAGATCAAGTACTCGCTCCTGTTGGAGCGCCAAACATGACGAGCGCGCCACAGTACGGTGGTCGCCATGAACTTCGATAACCCGGCGTGGCGGACGGCACCCGTCCGCACCAGCATCAAAGTCGCCAAGAGCCTGGCGCGGCGGATGGTCCCCGGCTGGAGCCGCGCGGTCGTCCCGTACGACGGCGGTCGCACGTCGATCTACGCCGACCTGATGACCCCGATGGGTCTGATGCTCTATCGCTACGGACAGGATGACCCCGACGTCGACCTGTGCGGCCGCCTGCTCGCGCCCGGCGACGTGTTCGTCGACGGCGGCGCCAACGTCGGGCTGTTCACGTTGGTCGCGGCCGACCGGGTGGGCGCGAAGGGAAAGGTGATCGCGTTCGAGCCGGGCCGCGTGGTGCGCCTGCGCCTGATCGAGAACGTCGCCCTGAACCGCCTGGTCCAGGTCGAGGTGATTCCGGCGGCGCTGTCGTCGACGCCCGGCGAAGCGGCGTTTCGCGTGTTCGACATCGGTGGCGCGGGCCTCAATCACTTGGCGCCCCTCGACGGTGAAAGTGGCGGTCTGGATACGGTTGCGCTGACGACGCTGGACGCGGCGCTGATCCCCCACGACCGCGCGCGCCTCGCGCTCATCAAGCTGGACCTGGAAGGGGCGGAGCACGAGGCGCTGCTGGGCGCCGCCACGATTCTGCGCGACCA
>Ga0111539_10001139_pt1 | contig 35146 bp, 12 predicted proteins | sample RhiMethybrSRZTD1_FD_79667 | JGI IMG/M metagenome (GOLD analysis project Ga0111539, IMG submission 79667) | Populus rhizosphere microbial communities from Tennessee, USA - Rhizosphere MetaG P. TD hybrid SRZTD1 (version 2) (version 2) | ecosystem: Host-associated > Plants > Roots > Rhizosphere >...
ACGGTCAGTAACATCTGCCCGGCCAATCAAAATGGAGGCTCCGATTTCTTCCAGAGCTTTTAGTTTTCTGATTTTCGCGCTCAAGGCGTCCTGCGCGCTGTGGGTAGCCAGCCATTTCTCCCATTCACTTTTATCCGGGAATATCGCGCGCCCTGTCAGAATCAGTTTTGCGTTCGCATCTCGCGCCAGTTCCTCCGCCAGGGCCAGTCCGATACCGCCCAACCCGCCCGTGATGAGGTAGACGCCGTTTTGTCTAAGCAGGCTGAAATTGGCGTCCGGTAGCGGCAACCGGATAGACTCAAAGCTTTGGATCCACCGTTCGACCCCACGATAGACGACTAGAGAATCTGATGACTCGCTCAGAACTTCCACCAGGAGTTGATCGATCAACCCTTCCTCCAGCCGGCTTTGGGCAAGGGGAAAAGCGATATCGACGCTTCGGCACTTAATGCGGGGATATTCCTGGGGAATGACTTTACAGGGGCCGAGCAAAGCGGCTTTCTCCGGAACCAACGATTCTTCGCCGCCGACTTTCTGCATTTGATTGGAAATAGCGACGATTTGGACGGGGGCGGCGATCGCTTGTTTGCCGATCGCCTGGGCCAGGAAGAAGAGGCTGTAAAAACCCGCGGTCAGACAACTAGCCGCTGTTTGCGCTCCCTTGGTCACGCTCCACAAATGGAGAATCATATGCGGAAAGCTTCCTGAAGCGCTCAACTTGTCAATCAGATTCTGGTAGTGTTCAGCCTGTTGAGGGTCAATAACAAAATCCGCATTCGAGATCTGCGAAAACCGGTTTCCCGCGGCAACTCGGATCACTCGCTGATCGAATTGTTCGAGACGCCCGGCCAGGCTGTCTCCCAGACCAGAGTCGTCGCAGAAGATGATCCATGAGCGTTTATCTCCGGCTAAAATCTCCAGATGCGAATCTACAGGTCTTAGCGAGGGCTTCCAGACAGGGATCTGAAACCATTCTTCAATCTTCGTCTTTTCCCCGGCAGGTTCTCGCCTGGGAGATCTGCCTTCCTCATCGGGCGCCGGCTCAATCCAATACCGCCGCCGCTCAAAAGGATAGGTCGGCAAAAAGATTCGATGCCGGCGCTCGGCGGAGTAAAACGAGTCCCAATCGAATTGCGTCCCCTCCAGCCAGAGATTGCCGATTGTATTGAGTAAAAACTCGTGGTCATCGAGATCTTCCTCGGCCTGGCGCAGAGAAGAAAAAACCGCGCGCGCATCGCCCGCAGGCAGTTGTTTCCTGGCAATTCGGCTCAAAGCCTGGCCCGGTCCGACCTCCAGATAGATGCGATCGGGCTTCCTCATCAACTCATCAAGGCCCTCGGCAAAGCGCACGGTTTGGCGCAGATGTATGGCCCAATACTTAGGATCGACTGCTTCAGCGGCTGTGATCCACTTGCCCGTCAGGTTTGACAAATACGGCGCCCTGGGAGGCTTCAGCGGTACTTTTCTCAGAACTTCCAGGAAAGGCTCGACTGCCGCTTCCATCATCTCGGAATGAAATGCATGAGAAGTCTGCAGGCGGCGACATCCGACGCCCTGGTCCCTGAGGTGTTGGGCGAGCTGCTCGATCGCTTCTACCGGCCCTGAAAGCACGGACTGCGAAGGCCCGTTAATCGCCGCCAGCGAGACGCCGGCGCCGAGCAACGGCTGAGCCTGCCGCTCGGTCATTTGAACAGCGAGCATCCCTCCGCGCGGTACATTCTGTATGATCCTGCCACGAGCGGCGACGACGGCAATTGCGTCCTCCAATGTGAAAACACCGGCCAGACAAGCCGCAACATACTCCCCGATGCTATGACCGATCATTGATTCAGGGCGCACTCCCCAAGCCATCCATTGCTGAGCCAATGCGTATTCGACGATCAGAAGAGCAGGCTGTGCGACTATTGTCTGGCTGAGCTTTTCTGACCGTTCGCTTTCCGGCTCCCTTCCTGGGAATAATATCTCTCGCAGGTCGAATCCCAGGTGTGGCAGAAGCCGGCTCGAGCATCGATCGATCTGTTCACGAAAAAACGGCTCAGTCCGGTAGATTCCGGCGGCCATATTTACGTACTGCGATCCCTGACCGGAAAACATAAAGACCACTGGCCTTTTCGTTTGTTCCTGGACCCGGGTCAACAGATTCTTCGAATTCCGGCCCGCAAGAGTTTCCAAAGCCTCGGTAAGACCGCGGCAGATCGCAACCCGTCGATGGTTGAACTGCTTGCGCCCCTTCTGCAATGTGTAGCTGACATCGGCCAGATTCACCTGGGGATTGCGTTCCAGATAGGCTCGAAGGTTTGCAGTAGCGTCTTCAAGCGCCGCGCCGGTCCGGGCGGAAAGCAGCAGCAGGCCCCCTGGTCTGGAAGCGCTTGATTCGGCCGTAGGCGGGGCTTCTTCGAGAATGACGTGGGCGTTGGTTCCGCCGATTCCAAAAGAACTGACGCCCGCTCTGCGAGGAGCCTTTCCCCGCTTCCATTCCGCCAGGGCGGTGTTGACATAAAAAGGGGTTCGGTCAAAATCGATTTCGGGATTTGCCTCGCGGAAGTGCAGGCTCGGCGGAATCTGTTTATGTTTCAAGGCCAGGATCGTCTTGATCAGGCCTGCGATTCCGGCTGCAACTTCAAGATGGCCGATATTGCTTTTGACCGAGCCAATCGCGCATGAGCCTCTCATCGATGCGCAACGCTGAAAAGCCCGCGTCAGCGCCGCAATTTCGATCGGGTCGCCGAGGGGCGTTCCGGTCCCATGAGCTTCGATGTAAGCGATTGATTCCGGCTCGACTTCAGCGATCTCGAGGGCTTCCTTGATCACTGCGGCCTGCCCCTCGACGCTCGGCGCCGTGAATCCAACTTTCATCGAGCCGTCATTGTTCACTGCGGAGCCTTTGATCACCGCGTGCAAACAATCTCCGTCATCCAGGGCGTCACTGAGTCGCTTCAGAACTACGACTCCGACGCCGCTCCCGAAAATCGTGCCACGTCCATTTGCGTCAAAGGGCCTGCAATGCCCGTCCGGAGACCAGATTCCGCCTTCCTGAAAAAAATACCCTGATTTTTGGGGGACCAGGATTTTCACCCCGCCTGCGAGCGCCATATCGCATTCACCGCGCAACAGGCTTTCGCAAGCCAGATGAACGGCGACCAGTGAGCTGGAACAGGCAGTCTGGACCGTGATGCTCGGCCCTCTGAGGTTCAATTTGTAAGAAACCCGCGTGGAAAGGTAATCCTTCTCGTTCCCGGTGAGAATCTGGAAGTCACTTGAGGAGCGGAAAACGCCTTTATTGGGCAACAGATTCGCAAGCAGATAAGCGCTGACGCTCACGCCGGCATAAACGCCGATGCGGCCTTGGTGAGTTTCCGGGTTGTATCCGGCGTCTTCCAGACTTTCCCAGGCGCATTCCAGGAAAAGGCGATGCTGTGGGTCGGTAATTTCCGCCTCTCGGGGGCTAAATCCGAAGAAGTCTGCGTCGAAGCGAGCGACATCGTCCAGACTCGCCCCGGCCTTAACATAGCGAGGGTCAGTCAAATCTTCCGGTTTGACGCCGGAAGCCAGCAATTCCTCGTCGGTAAAGAAAGAAATGGATTCGACCCCTTCTCTCAGACGCCGCCAGAACTGATCCAAGGTTCTTGAACCGGGAAATCGTCCTGACATTCCGATAACCCCAATTTCATTGGTTAAATCGTTGCTTTCTGTCATTGAATTCCGCTCCGTCTATTCGGCGTCGCTCGGTTTGGTTCCTCGTCGTCTGCGCAAAGCTTTTCTCTTCTCTGCCTGATGGTCGGAGTTTTCTTGCGGCTCCACGGATTCCTGGCTCAAGTAACGGGCAAAGGCGCTGACGGTCGGGTACTCGAACATCTTCACAATTGAAACTCTCTCCCCGAAAATTGACCGCAGCTTGTTATAAATCCGGACCATCATCAAAGAATTGCCGCCGAGGTCGAAGAAATTGTCGGTGACGCCGACCCTCTCGACTTCGAGTACTTCCTGCCAGACTTCGGCCAGTGTCCGCTCCACATCATTCGAAGGCGTTGCGGATGGCGCCGCGCTCTCTTCAGCCAGGATGTCCGGATCGGGGAGCGCTTTTCGGTCTATCTTTCCATTAGCGGTTAAAGGCAGTTCGCGCAGAAAGACGAAGGAGGATGGGATCATGTACTCGGGCAATTTGCCGCTCAGGAATTTCCTGAATTGCGCGGACCGGGAGTCCCCATTGTTGCGAGGGATTGGGGATAAGCCGTCCAGAGATACGACTGACGGCATTCCATTCCGCGCGGGAAGAACTTCATCCGGTTCCTGTTCGATGCGGCCTCCGAGTAGCGCATGAAGGAAAATATGATCATCGTTCAACGCGAACAGGCCCCGAACCTTTTCGAAATCCAGCTCTCCTACCGGACACAAGCCGATTTGATAATCGGGCGCGCAGGTCATCAAAAGCTGGCTCATATAGCCTGCTTCCAGCAAACAGAAGTCTCTGGCAAGCCGGCCGTAGACGGGTTCGACGGCGCCTAATTTCCCGATGAGAAAGATTGAGAAGCCCGACTCATCAAAGATGGACTGGTTCACCTGCGCGTGTACGCTGCGATCGATATGCGCGCCGGAAGCGGTTGCCAGCAGGCTGTGAGTTTCAGGGTGATAGTAATAAACTCCTTCGCGAATCCCCTCTATGGAATCAGGCTTGATATAAAGATAGGTTTGCACCGGGTAGAGACTCCCTGCCGAGGGGTAACGGAATTTCGGCAGCGGGTATGGCTCGATCTCCATTTGCAGCAGACAGCTCAGGAGCCCGCTGTATTGCTGGAACGAAATCGATCTTGGATTGAAGCTTCGATAGCTTCGCCGTTTCAAGTAGGCGGCGATGAGCGGCTGGCCTTTCTCCGGCTTCGTGAGTTGCACCTTCGGTTCGCCACTCTCCTGCCGTAATCCCATCCGGTCGATCTTGAATTGCAGTTTTTCGAGACCCCTCTGCGGGGCTGAAGCGAATGCGGTTTCCGGGCTCACGGGCTCAATCCCCCGCCTATGCGAGGAGATAGGAGCTGCCTGCGTTTCTTCATTGAGGACGAGATAAGCCGCAAGACGGCGGGACTGCATAACGTCGCCTACTGCGGAGACTACGACCGATTTCACCAGCGGATGCTCCATCAGCGCCGCTTCGATCTCGCCCAGTTCGACCCGGTAGCCTTGAATCTTTACCTGGAAATCCTCTCTTCCGAGAAATTCTATATTCCCGTCTGGCAGGTAACGTCCGAAATCTCCGGTGCGGTATAAACGGTCGCCCGTTTGGGGATGGATAATGAAACTGTGACGCGTCTTGTCTTCATCACGCCAGTAGCCTTTCGCCAATCCAACGCCGCTGATGTAAAGCTGCCCGGGAACCCAGACGGGCCGATGCCGCATGGCGTCGTCAAACACATACCATTTCTGGTTCGTCATCGGGCGACCGTAAGGGATGCTTGTCCATCCCGCATCGACCTCAGTAATGGGAAAGATGATTGACCAGATCGAAGCTTCGGTCGCGCCGCCGAGGCTGAAGAGATCGATCTCTTTGAACAAGGTCCGGATCTGAGCAGGCAACGTCACCGGGATCCAATCGCCGCTCATCATCGCCAACCGAAGCGTCGCCGGCGCATTCTCCAGGTTGTGGGCGAGGAATTCGACAAACATCTTCATCAAAGCCGGGACCGAGTTCCAGATGGTGGCTTTCGTTTCAACCATCAGGTCCGCCCAGTGGCGCGGATCTTTTAGAGCCGACGCGCTGGGCATGATGATGGCCCCGCCGGCGGCTAATGCGCCGAAGATGTCATAAACCGAAAGATCGAAGCTTAACGATGAAAGCGCAAAAACCCGGTCCTCGGTCCCGACATTCATCCGGCGGTTGACGTCGAGAATGGTGTTGACCGCGCCCCGATGATCAATCATCACGCCTTTCGGCAATCCGGTTGATCCAGAGGTGTAAATTACGTAAGCTAGATCGTCTGGCGTTTGAATCGGTTCGAGAACAGGCCGGTCGATCTCAATCTTTCGGTCCCCATCGATCGAAAGCTTATTTACTTGCCCAAGCCAATCAAGGGACTCCTCCAGCCAGGGCTGCGTAACGACAATCTCGACTTCGCCTTGCTCGATCAAATACCCGATGCGCTCCACGGGCAGCGCCGGGTCTATCGGGAGATAAGCGGCGCCTGATTGAAGGATTCCGAGAGCCGCCACAACTTGCTCCCAGCCCTTCTCCATCACAACCGCCACCAACGAGTTTGGCCGAGCGCCCTTTTCCCGCAATCGATGAGCCAGGTCAATCGATCGTTGCGCCAGTTCCCCATAGGTCAGTTTGCGCACGGGACTGAAGACAGCCACGGCGTCAGGTTGCAGGCCGGCCTGTTTCAAAAATAGTGTGTGGAGTAACTGATCGGATGGAGGCGATGCCACAGCGTTCAAGACGGCCCGTTGTTCAAGTTGAGATGGCGGGATCAACAAAGGCCTTTTCTCCGTCCACGACTCCTTCTCTTCAACCAGACGGTTTAGAAAACGGCAATAAGAGTCGAACAAATCCTGTAGCAGCCCCTCTGGAAAAAGTTCCTCGACCGCATCCCAGTGAAAAACCAGCGCCCCCGCCTGTTCGAGAACCTGATGATCAATCCAAACTTGCGGAGTCTGGGTGATGCTGTAGACGAGCTTGCCTAAGGACGACGCATCGAACCGCGTTCGATGCGACGAATCCAGATTTAAGGCGCTGGTGAAGACCAGCGGCATGGCGGCTTTTGAGGAATCGCCCCTCGCCCGCGCCAACCCTCGCAGCGCCTTGACGCCCCCAAAATAGCGATGATCCAGATCATTCCAGAGTTGTTCCTGAATCCGTCGCGCCTGTGACTCAAAGGGAACAGGTTCGGAGTAATCCACCGCCAGCAATGTCAGAGAAGTAAAATCCCCCACGATTTGATTGACCTCGGGGTGAAGGGGAAGCCGCTGGAACAGGGTCAGGTTGAGGGTGAAGCGAGGACTTTTACACCATGCCGCGAGAACCTGAGCGTAAGCGGCGAGCAAGAGGGCCGATGGAGTCAATTTGGCGCTGGCGGCCCGAGTTTTCAAACGAAGCCAGGACTCCTCCTCAAGCTTGCCGCTCCTGCGCTTGAATCGCGGATTGGTGATTGAGGCAGGATTCTTTGCCAGTGGCGCCTCAGGCGCAGGAGGCAGCGAAGCGAGACGATTCGACCAATACTCTTCTGACCGGCGATATAAATCAGTGCTTTCCAGCGCGCGCTCGGCCAGTACGTAGTCGCGAAAAGACAGGTCTAGCCGGCCCAGGTCCAGATCAGGGTTCTGATAGAACATGGCGGCCTCTCTGATCAAAATTCTCCAGCTCGACGCGTCACGAATCAGGGCGTCCGTGCTGATGTGTAATCTGAAGAGGCGGTCGTTCAACAGGGAAGCTCTGATCTCGAAGAGGGGCCATCGGTCGACAGGCAGCACCTGGTGTGACATCTCGTCGCGGATCGCGAGAAGCTTGGCTTCGGCCTCCTCGCGGTCTCCCTCTCGCAAATCCAAAACCTGAATCCTATAAGGAGGGACTTGAGCAATAATGCGCTGCCGGCCGTCCTCTAGCACGACGGCTCGCAGCATATCGTGACGCGCAATCAATCGGCCCAGCGCCGCATTCATCCGCTCCAGGTCGAGCCCCTCGCCTTCGACTTCCAGGTAACTGTGGGTCGCGACATTGCCCAGTTCGAAAGCCGCGCTGCGCCCAATCCAGTAAGCCTGCTGAATGTCAGTCAGCGGAAATGGCAGGTGTCGCTGATCCTCGCATGGGACGATTGTCTCCAAGAAAGAAGAGTGATCCGGCCCGGTCTTCGGATCTCTCGCCTGGCTGACGGCGGCGGCGAGATCGGCCACAGTCGGAGATTCATACAAAATTCGCAGTGGCGTCTCGACACCCAATCTCTCCCGTAGCCGTGTGAGCAGCTCTATCGCGAGTAATGAATGTCCGCCGAGGTCAAAGAAGTTCTCATTCACGCCGACACGCTCAAGATTCAAGACCTCTCGCCAGGTTTGCGCAATGATCCCTTCGGTCGGCGTACGTGGCGATTCAAATAGTTGATCTTCAGGAGGCTCCTGATCGGGGTCAGGAAGCCCTCGGCGATCGATCTTCCCGCTGGTGGTCAAAGGCAGCTCATCCAGACTGACATAGTGAGAAGGGATCATGTAATCGGGCAGTTGTCTGGCCAGATACGCCGACAGCTCGCGCGGCGACATTGGTTTTCCGAGGTCGCTTCGCGCCTCCGCGCGCCAAACCAAATATGCGCACAAATATTCCTCTCCCATGCGCCTGGCAGGGCGGGCGACGACCACCACGTCCTTCACCCCGTCAATCGTCCGCAGGGCAGTCTCGATCTCAGCCACTTCGATTCTGTGGCCCCTGACTTTCAATTGAAAATCGGCTCGTCCGACAAATTCGATCCCTCCGTCCGGCGCCAGGCGTCCGAGGTCTCCTGTCCGATAGATTATTCGGCTCGCGTCCGAGAAGTCAGGCGCAAATACGCCGCCAGTCTGCTGAGCGTCATGCCAATAGCCGGGCGCGACGTGGCGGCTTTTTACAACAATCTCTCCGACGCCAAAAACCCGGTTGATCGAACCCGCCTCGTCGAACAACTCCATTTCGGTGTCATCGACCGGATCGTAGAAGGGGGCGACGTTTCTGTTCACCGGGGTTTGATGATCGATTAAATCAAGTGAGGTGATGGTCGACTCCGTCGATCCGTATAAGTTCGCCAACAACGTCTTCGATGAAAAGCGCGTTTTGTAGAGATCGACATCCCGATTGTGAACAGTCTCTCCTCCGAGGACGATCAACCGTAAGCTTGGAAACGATTCCAGCCCACTGAAGGAAGCGACCCAATGCCTATAAATCGTAGGAGTCGAGTGGTAAACCGTGATCTCGCTTGTCAACAGCCATCCAGCCAGTTCTTCGGCTCGATGACCTCTGAGGTCAAATGGATAAAGGGTCGCCCCATTAAGGAGCGCGGCGAAGATGTCGACGATCGAAGCGTCGAAGGTGTAAGGCGATAGCAACGTCAGCCTGTCACTGGCGCTGATCTGCAGGCGGTTCGTATAACTCCGTATAAAGTGCAAAACGTTTCGATGTGTTTGAACCACTCCCTTCGGCCGGCCAGTAGACCCGGAGGTATATAACAAATAGGCTGTAGCGTCAGGTGAAACGCTCAGAGAGAGATTTTCACAACCGGCTTCCAGATCAATCCGGTCGAGATTCACCAGGCCGAGACCCGCTTTGGCGAGTTCGCCGGCCTGGTTCAAGTTTCTGTCGTTCGTCACAATCAGGCCGGCGCCTGAGTCTGCGAGCATGAAAGCCAGACGCGCCTCAGGGTATGAGGGGCTCAACGGGACATAACATCCCCCCGCCTTCAAGGTAGCGAGGACGGCGGCAATCATCTGCTCGTCATGATCCAGCAACAGCGCCACCACCGGCCGCTGAGCTGAGCCGGCCTTGAGAATGACCGATGCGAGCCGGTTCGCATATTGATTAAGGAAAGAGTAACTCCAGTCGGAAGTCCTGGTCCTGACCGCAGGGAGGTCTGAATAAACCTGCGCTATTTGCTCAAACTGTGAGCTGATCGATTGCTCCGGCTCGGCTTTCCGGAATGCGGTGAAAGGGACGTCTGGCCTGACGAGGCGCCGCTTGACGTCGAGGCGCTTCTTGTCGAAAAGGTCGATCTCCTCAATCCGTCGCGGCGCCCAGGTTGCGATCGATTCGATCAATCGCAGGTATTCCGCCATGAGATATTCGATCGTTTCCGGCCTGAAAAGATCTCTCCGGTAATGACAACTAAAGGACAATCCTTCTTCCAGCTCTCGAACATAAATTTCAAACTCGAACTTAAGATCGAGATTTAACGGGCAGTGTCCGTCCTCCTTCGTCCCGCTGAAGGATTCGTGCTCCGGGTAATTCAGCATATTTATGAATACCGAACTTATCGGAAAGCGTACCGGGTCGCGCCTGATATTCAATTCACCGATGAGCTTCTCAAAAGGATAGTTTTGATGGATGAGCGTCTTGATCGTCAGCTCTTTCACTTTCCGGAGCAGGTCGATGAATCTTTCTTCCGGCTCGATCTGCATCCGCAACATCACCGTATTGAGGAAAAAGCCGATGATGTTCCGTACATCCTCGTGATCGCGGCCCGCCACCGGCGCCCCGATTATGAGGTCGGTCTGGCCGGACATCCGGTTGAGCAGGACATAAAGACAGGAGAGCAGGATCGGGAAGACGCTTGTATGATTTTGCCTTGCTAACCGGCCAAGTTCTTCTTTTGCGGAGCGCGAGGATCTGAATCGATAGGCTGCTCCTTTCAAAGAGGAGGCGCCGCCGTAAGGAAAGTCGAACGGCAATTCGAGCTCCGGCAGATCACCGCCCAGGATTTCCCGCCAAAACCGTCCATCGGCCTCCATCTCCGGCGAGGATCCTCGTTGATTCTGCCAGGCGGCGAAATCCTTGTACTGAATAGGAAGCGGAGGCAGGGCCGGAGCTTCGCCAGTTTTATACGCATTGAGGAGCGAGGTGATTTCCCTCTTCAAAATCTCCATTGACCATCCGTCGGAGACGATATGGCTTATGTTCCAGAAAAGAGATTTCCTCTTGTTTTCCGAGGCCAGTATGAGAGCGTGGAATAACGGTCCGTTCTCCAAGTCGAAGGGTCTGGCCGCATTCTCCAGGCATATTCTTGCAAACTCATCCGGGCCGGAGACGGGCCGGATTGTGATTTCAACTCGAACTTGATCCTTGACAATCTGGACGGGTCTTCCGTCTTTCACCGCGAAGACCGTCCGCAAAGATTCATGCCTCTTGACTACGGTCGCCAGCGCCTTTTGAAGCATCTCCGGATCAAGATCGTCGTCGAGATCGATGACAAACGGCATGTGATATGCCGAACTGTTAGGATTTAGCTGGTGCGCGAGCCAAAGCCGCGTTTGCGCATGGGAAAGCTCATAAAACTCCGCCGAAGGAAGCGGCTGAATTCGTTGGTAGCCGGTTTCAGCGGACGAGTCGATAAATCGCGCGATCGGCCTGATGGCAGGATTTTCAAAAAAGACTTTGAGCGGAACCTTTACATTAAGCTCTTTCTCAATCCTGGCGACAAGCTGCATGGCCTTGAGCGAGTGGCCTCCAGAAGAGAAAAAATCATCGTCTACGCCGATGCGGTCGAGGCGGAGAGCGTCCGCGAATAGCGCCTGCAGCTTACGCTCGATTTCGGTTTGAGGCGGTTTATAAGATTCTTCCAGCAAAGCCTGATCAATAGCCGTTTCGGCGACCGTGGCTTCTAACGGATACTTTGCTTCGGTCTCGTTCCATCGCCGGACAACGCCCGGCCTCTCCCCTGCGCCCGGCGCATTTATACTGCTGAGAGTCCGGCCGGCGTCCGCCGCCACTTGCCTCAACACATTTTCCCAATGCCGATGCAACCGTTCGATCGTTTCGTCCTCAAAGAGATCGCTGTCGTACTCCCACACACACGCCAGCTCGCGATTTCTCTCGACGACAGTCAGCATCAATTCAAACTTCGCCGCGCCTGTGTCCGCGTCCAGCAATGCGCATTTCGCCCCGGCCAGATCCATCTCAGACGGAAGATCTTCCTGATATGCCAGCACCACGCCGAGCAGCGGCGATCTCGCGCCGTCTCTTTCAGGTTGCAACTCTTCGACTAACCTTTCAAATGGCAATGCCTGATGCTCGTAGGCTTCTAAAACCGCCTCCTTCACACGCCCTATCAGTTCATGGAATGTCGGGTCTCCGCGCAGATCCACCCGCAGCAAAACCATATTCGCAAAAAAACCTATCAGTGCCCCTAACTCGGCTCCCGGCCTGTTCGCCACCGGCGTCCCGATGCAGATGTCCTGCTCTTGTGTGTAATCCATGAGCAGCAGGTTAAAGGCCGCTGTCAGTGTCATAAACAGCGTCGCTTCCGCCTGCCGGCTCAGCTTCTTCAAATCCTCCTTCAATCCTTCTGGGATGAGCCGTGTATACCGCCTTCCGCGCATCTTTGCCGATCTGGACCTCGCATGATCGGTCGGAAACTCCAACTTTCTGATTCCTTCGAGCCTCTTCGTCCAGTAACTCAATAAGTTTTGCAGTCTCTCGCCTGCCAACCACTCCTGGCTCCAGATCGCGTAATCGGCATACTGCACAGGGGGCATGGCCAGGGGCGATGGCCGCCTATTTGCATATGCTTCGTACAGAGCAGCCAGTTCTTTGACCAGAAGCATCATCGACCATCCATCGCAGACAATATGGCTCATGGTCAGTATAACGACGTAGCTGTCTTCACCCAGCTTCACCAGCGCGAGCCGCCAACACTCCCCTTCCTCCAGCTTGAACCCTTCACCGATCTCTGTTTTTACTACCGAAGGCGCCAGACGCTCAGCCTCATTTCTCCCTGCCGATGTGAGATCCACAACCCGGGCGCGAACCGGGCGGACAGCGCCTATGAGTTGGCGCGGCTGCCCGTCCCTGTGGAGAAAGCTCGTCCGCAAAATCTCATGGCGGCGCGTTATTTCTTCAAAAGCGTCTTCAAGCGCAGCCTGATTTAAGGGTCCTTCCCACCGAATGGCCGCAGGCACGTTGTAAGCCGGACTCATCGGATCCATCCGGTACAAAATCCACAATCTCTGTTGTCCGGGCGAGAGCGCGGCTTCGGTTATGGAACTGTCGCGAGGCGGTATCGACAATTCATTGCTATCGACCTTCAGGAGAGAATCAATTTTTTCATCGCCGGGTTGATTGAAGCGGCGCTCACCGTCGATGATTTCGGCAATGCCTGCGACGGTCGGCTTTTCGAAAAGTCTTCGCAGCGGCAAACTCACTTGAAACCTTATTCGCGTCCGCGAGACCAATCGCGCGGCCAGCAGAGAATTTCCTCCAAGCGCAAAAAAGTTATCGTGAATTCCCGGAGCCGGGATGCCCAGAGTATCAGCCCAAAGATCCACAAGTTTTTCTTCCGTCGGCGTCCGAAACCGCGACGGAGACTGGCTGGAAACGATCTTCACTTGATCCGGCCGCGAGAGCGCGGCATAGTCGATCTTGCCGTTCGCAGTCAGCGGCAATCGCTCTATCCGCTTCACACTTCTCGGCGCCATGTATGCCGGCAACCGCTCCCGCAGCTCGCTCTCCAGCTCCTGCTCACTCCGATCGCCCCCGTTCTTAAGCAACACATAGGTAACCAGTTCCTTCTCGCCAGGAGCGGCTTCACTCACCACCGTCACACTCTCTTGAACCCCTTCACACCTCCTCAGCGCACTATCGATTTCGCCCGGCTCTATCCGATACCCTCTCAACTTAACCTGGCGGTCTCTTCTCCTCCGAAACTCGATCGCTCCACTTTGCAGGTACTTCCCAACGTCCCCCGTGCGGTAGAGCCTCTCACCCGCCTCCAGGCTATACGGGTTTGGTAAAAAACTCTCCGCCGTCAGCCCGCCCTCTCTCAGATAACCTCGGGCCAGCCCCGCTCCCGCGATGTACAACTCGCCTTCCATCCCTACACCCACCACTTGCAGCTCTCCATCCAACAGGTAAACCCTCGTATTCGAAATCGGACGACCGATCGGTATCCTTTCTCCCTCATCTCCTTTCACCTTGTAGCTGCACGCAAAGGTCGTGCTCTCGGTCGGCCCATAGCCGTTGATTACTTCACATCCTGCGACCTCCCGCTTCACCTTTTTAGCCCGCCTCGCCGAAAGCACATCCCCTCCCGCCAGCAATTGCCTCACTCCTTTCAATCCTTCTATCCGTTCATCGACGAACACATCGAACAAGCCCGCCGTCAGCCACATGGTCGTCACGGCTTCCCGCTCGATGACCAGCTCGATCTCTTCCAGCCCAACCGGCCCCTCCTCAACTACCACCAGCCGCCCTCCGTTCAACAGCGCTCCCCAAACCTCGAAGGTCGAGGCGTCGAACGCCAGCGGCGACAAGTGCAGCATCACTTCCTCTTCTCCCAGGCTCGCATAGTCGGCCCCCTTCACCAGTCGCGCCACTCCCTTGTGCGGAATCTCCACTCCCTTCGGCTCGCCTGTTGAGCCAGACGTGTACATCACATAAGCCAGATTCTCCCCACAGACGCTCGTTCGCGGATTGTCCGAAAGCTGCGCGGCCAGAGCCTCTGCAATTCCTCCCAGGTCCAGGCGCCGGACGCCTTCTCGCGCCATTTCCGACTCCGCCGACTCTTCCTCTTTCAGCCCTATCACCAGCCGAACTCCCGCTTGTTTGAGCATCAATGAGGTTCTGCGCCAGGGATTTGCTCGATCGATCGGCAGATAAGCTCCCCCGGCTTTGCTCACTGCGAGCATCACCACCAGCGCTTCGATCGACCTCTCAATCTGGCAGCCGACTCGCCCTTCCGGGCCCACGCCATTAGCCAGCAGAAGGTGAGCCAACCGGTTGGCGCGCCGGTTTAACTCCCCATAACTGCATTGTTCTCCCGCCGCGACGGCGGCTATCGCATCGGGCCTGCGCTCGACTTGCTGCTCGAACAACTCTGCGATCGTGGATTCCGACGGATACTCCGCCAGGGTCTCATTCCACTGCCGGACGATTCGATGTGACTCAGCCGGACTTAACATCGGAAGGTCTGAGACAGGCCGATCAGGATTCGCTACGATGCTCTGCAGTAAGCGCGTATAGTGGTCTAACAGCCCGGTTACGGCGCCGCTCATAAACAGGTCCGTGTTGTACTCCAACCATCCGGATAACCCGTTCTCCGTATCGGTCAGGCTGATGGTCAGATCGAATTTCGATGCGCCGTTTTCCACCTCCGTGAGAGTTACGGCAAGCCCTGGCAGTTCAAAAACCGCCGCCGGCTCGTTCTGCAAAACGAAGACTGCCTGCAATAAAGGGCCATGGCTGAGGCTTCGCTCAGGATGTATGAGATCGACTAGTTTCTCGAACGGAAGGTCCTGGTGAGAGTAAGCTCCCATTGTTACCTGACGAACTTCTTCTAACAGCGAGCGGAACTTCGGATTGCCGGAAAGGTCGAACCGCAACGGCAGCGTGTTCACAAAGAATCCGATCAACGATTCGAGTTCAACCCTGTTTCGATTGGCGACCGGAGCCCCAATAACAATATCCGTTTGCCCAGAATAACGATGGAGCAACACGGCGAAGGCGGCCAGAAGGGTCATAAACAATGTGGCTTCTGACTGGCGGCTGAGCGAGATGAGCGACTCCCGCAGTTCCACACTTAAACGGAATGGATGGCGCGCGCCCTTGAAGGTCTGGACTGCAGGACGAGGCCAATCCGTGGGAAGCTGAAGGAGAGGAATGTCGCCCGATAACCGCGACGCCCAATAATTAACCAGTCTCTCGAAAACAGGCCCTTGAAGCCACTGGTTTTGCCAGTTCGCAAAATCCGCATACTGTATAGGCAACGCGCGTAGCGGCGAAGGTTTTCCCGCGTAAAAGGCCTCATAGAGCGTCGAAAACTCGCGCGCCAGAACGCCGGTTGACCAACCGTCGGCGACAATATGATGCATAACCACCAGCAGCGCGTGTCGCTCCTCATTGAGACGAACCAACTTGAAACGAATCAGAGAACCTTCTTCGATTGCAAATGGACGGCGCGCCTCTTCAGAGAAAATTTTCTGGACGGCGATTTCACGCTGTTCGCCTTGGGAACCGGAAAGATCCACCATGGGCAATGCGATATCTATCTCTTCTTGAATTATCTGGAATGGCTGCCCGTCCAGGGCGACAAAGACGGTCCTCAAGATTTCATGCCGGCCTACGATTTCCCTCAAGCACCGCGTCAGGATTTCGACGTTCAAATCGCCGTTCATCCACAGGGCGCCGCCGCTGTTGTAAACCGGGCTACTCGGGTCCCAGAGATGTAAATACCAAAGCCGCTGCTGCGCGAATGAAAGCGGAAAGGCGTTAAACTCCGCGCCGTTCCGTTGAATGGCTTGGAGTAACAATTTCTGTTTTTCCGGCGAGAGATCCTTCACCCGTTTCAGCACTTCGTTCATGGGAATCGCCTCAATCGTACAAACTTGGGTTTCAGTCGCCCGCGCCCGCGTCAGGCAAGTTCAGGGGGGCCGTTCGAAGCCCCTGCTTCAATTTCAGTGAGAAGCTCACTCAGGCTCTTGGCGCCGCGAGGAAGCGGCTCTATGTGAATCGTCTCTACCTCTCCGGCCGGAGCGGAGGGCGACTTGATCGCTCGCGCGAGCCCCTCGACAGTCGGCTCTTCGAATAGAGTTCGCACGGAGAGCTCAATCCCGAATTCCGCACGGATCCGGGAGATGACCTGTGTGGCCGTCAAGGAGTGACCGCCTAGCTCAAAGAAGTTATCGTGGATGCCAATGCGCTCCACTCCCAGGATATTCGACCAGATCGCTGATACTGTTTCTTCTTCAGGTGAACGAGGTGGAGTGTACTGTTCCTCAAGATCAGATCTTGAAACGATTGGGGGCGGTAATGCTCCGAAATCAATTTTTCCATTCGGAGCGCGAGGAATGCGACTGAGGATGACAAACACCGGAGGAACCATATAGTCCGGCAGCAGCGCCTTCAAATGACGGCGCAGATTGGCCGACGTCAGGCCAGGCTCCTTACCTGCCACGTATGCAATGAGACATGGGTTTCCAGGCGCCTCTTCCCTAACGGTCACCGTCGCTTCCTCAACACGGTCATACCTGTGGAGCGCGGATTCGATCTCTCCAAGCTCTATGCGATAGCCGCGGATTTTGACCTGATGATCTGAACGCCCCAGATGTTCGATGTGGCCTTCCGCTAAAAGTCGCCCACGATCGCCTGTGCGAAAGAGCCGCAAACAATCTCCATACCCGGCCCCGCTTCCAAAAGGATTCGGAATGAACGTTTCAGCCGTCAGCTCGGGACGATTGAAATAGCCTCGCGACACCCCGCCGCCCGCAACATACATGTCACCGGAGTGTCCGATCGGCGCCGGCTCCAGAAATGAGTCGAGGACATAGACGCCGGCGCCGGCGATGGCGCTCCCGATCGGCATAGATCTCGATGTTTCGTTCAAGGCGTACGGCCAATGATCTGGAATTCGGTACAGTGCGACGATGCCCGCGGTCTCGGTTTGCCCAAACATATTGATCAGCCGCATTGGCCGCTTCAGGTGGGCTCGCCAGGAGGCGGGGGTCTCCGGCGACAGCGGCTCGCTGGCCGATAAAACAAGGCGGAGCCCATTGTCTAATAAGTCTTCACGCTCGACGGGTTGTAACTCCCGCAAAACCCTGATGCAATTTCGCCAGTAGGATGGAATGAGATCTATGACCGTAACTTGAACCTCTTTTATGCTTCTCAAAAGCGCCGTCGGGTTGCGCGTGGCCTCTGTCCCTGCTATCACCACGGCGGAGCCACAACATAATGGGATCATCAGTTGGCGCACTGACGACGAAAAGGCGATCGACGCCGTGTGCAGATAACGGTCATCAGGCCGGATTCCAAGCTCCCTTCCAAGCGATTGCGCATAATGGCAAAGGTTCGCATGCGTAACCATCGCCCCTTTCGGATTTCCCGTCGAACCGGACGTATAGATCAGATATGCCAAATTACCGGCTGAAATAGCCGGCTCAGGATTCGCCTCGCTCTGTCGCGAGATGACCGGCCAGTCCATGTCTAGATAGACCGGCCTCCGATCAGCTTCGATACAAGTTGTGGCCAGGTCACTCTGCGTCAGCAACATTTTCACACCCGAATCGTTAAGGATGAAATTGACGCGATCTTTGGGGTAGGCGGGGTCTAAAGGCACATAAGCCGCGCCCGACTTCAGAATTCCCAGAATGCCGATTACCATCGCCAGCGACCGATCTACATATAATCCAATGCGATCCTCCGCCTTCACACCCAGCGATCTGAGGTAATTGGCGAGATGGTTCGCTTGAGAGTTCAACCGCCGATAGGTGATCGCTTCGTCTTCGCACAACACAGCGATTGAATCGGGTAAGTGTTCAACCTGCCGCTCAAAAAGACTTTGTATCCCGCCATCGACCGGCTCCTTCGACACCGCTCTCTGAGAGTCGGCCATGATTATCCGCCGCTCGATTTCAGAGAGGAGGGAGAGGGCTGAAAGAGGCCTGCCAGCGTCGCGAGCTATGTCAGCCAGGAGGTTGTTGAAGTGATCTGCCATCCGGGCAATGGTGTCCGGGTTAAAAAGGTCGAGGTCATACTCGATGAAGCCCGTCATCCCGCCACTGGAAATCTCCATTAAATGAAACGCCAGATCACGTTTCGACGATCCTGTGTCCTCGAGCGCCGGCAGACGATCCATAGAGAGCCCCGGAGCCAACGATCTGCCAGGCGTATCGTCGATCTCGTTGTGATAGACAAACATGACCTGGAAGATAGGTGAGTAGCTCAGATCGCGTTGTGGCCGCAGGCTTTCAACCAGTTTTTCGAATGGTAGATCCTGGTGAGTGTAAGCATCCAGGCAAATTCCCCGTAGTCGGCGCAGCATCGAGAGAAAAGTTGGATCGCCCGAAAGGTCCGACCGCAGGACAAGCGTATTGGCGAAAAAGCCGATTAGATTCTTAGTTTCAGGCCAATTGCGGTTATGGATTGCGACCCCGACGCAAATATCGCTTTGCGCGCTATATCGATAGAGCAGCGTTTTGAGAGCCGCCAGCAGGACCATAAAAGGCGTCGCTTCTTGCCGCCAAGCTAGCGTCTTTAAAGATCGGACAAGTAATTGCGGTAATGTAATGGAGCATCGAGCGCCTCGAAACAATTGAACAGCGGGCCGAGGGCGGTCGAGCGGCAGCGAAAGCAACGGAAGGCTGTCGGCCATCTGCGTCTTCCAATAACTGAGTTGCGCATTGAATGACTCGCTTCCGAGCCAGTGTTGCTGCCAGCAAGCAAACTCCCCATATTGCAAGGGCAGCTCAGGCAGCGCCGGGACGCTGGATGATGTGATGGCGTGGTAAAAATGGGCCAGTTCGCGCAGCAAGATATTCATTGACCAGCCGTCGCAAGCGATGTGGTGCATTGTGATCAGAAGAATGTGGCGATCACGATCCATCTTCATCAGAAGCGCCCGCAAGAGGGGCCCGCGGCCGAGGTCGAATGGTTTCCTTGCCTCGTCAGAGGCCATCTGCTGAGCCCGGCTCTCGCGCTCGGTCTCTAAAACTCCGACCAGATCCAGAAATCGGAAAGACCGGCGAAGCTCCTGCAGAACGATTGGAACGGGGCTTCCGTCTATCAATCTAAAAATCGTGCGGAGCGCTTCGTGGCGCCGAATAATGGCCGCCAGGCTCTCCTCCAGGGCGGCCGCATCCAGTGGTCCATCGAGTCGAATCGCAAGCGGGACGTTGTAGAAAGGATTGTCGGGCATTAACTGATTGAGGAACCATAGACGCTGCTGCGCAAATGAGAGCTCGCGGCGGTGGCTTCCTTTAAACGCGGAGGGCGGAACTGATAGTGTAATTTGGTCTGCGCTGGCAGACTCACTCCCGGCTTCGCGCTCTCCCTGACCAGTCGACCACTTCTCAATGATCCGGCTCGCAAGTTGCGAGAGACTCGGCCCTCGCAACAAATCGACGGCTGAAAGCTCAATGTTCAGATTTTCTGTAATCAGTTCGCTCATTTCGACAGCCGTTAGTGAGTCGAGGCCAAACGCCGACACAGGCTTATGAAAGTCAATCTTTTCAACCGGCACGTGAACGAGCGACGCCAAGTGGCGTCGCAAATAGTTCTTCACGAAATCGGTCTTTTGTTGCCGAGACTCCGTCTGTAGGAATTCGCCAGACTGCTCAGGACCTGCCTCGCTCTCGGAGGGGTAATCAAACACGCTTTGATCAATGATCTCGAGAGACTGATTGAGGAAGGCCTGCCGACAGGCGCTGCGCTGAATTTTGCCGCTGGACGTTTTGGGAATAGTTCGAGGTTTGATGAGGCCGATGGCAAATACTTGTACTTGATACTTTTCGGCAACAGCCTGACGGATGGCTTCCATCGCCTCTTTACTCTCGGTACATGTCGCCGAATCTACTTCCTGGACAATGACCAGTCGTTCTTCGCCATTCACATCGATTGAGAATGCTGCGCCGCATCCCTTCCTTAAGGCTGGATGGCTTTCTTCCGTGGTGACTTCAACATCCTGAGGATAGTGGTTAATTCCGCGAATGATGATTAAATCCTTAAGCCGGCCCGTAACAAACAGCTCGCCGTCGAGCACAAACCCAAGGTCTCCGGTTCGCAGAAATGGGCCGGCTCCCGTGTCGGAAAGGAACGCCTGGAATACTCGTCTGGTTTCATCCGGCTGATTCCAATATCCTTGCGCGACGCTTGGATCTGAGATCCAGATTTCGCCCACTCGACCAGGCGGCAGTTCCAACAGCGTGTCGGGAGCGACAATCAAAATCCGTTGCGCGACATTACTACGCCCGCAACCGACTAAAGGATGTGCGGACGGGTCTGCGACCGTGACCTCGGCTGCGCATTGGTTTTTCAAAGCTCCTTGATCGAAATATCTGAATACCGGCCCCTGCCCTTTGACACTGCCCGAGACAAGCAAGGTGGCTTCCGCCAGACCATAGCACGGATAAAACGCCTCGCGCCGGAACCCACAAGGTTCAAACTTCGCCGCGAAACGATAGATTGTTTCGCGGCGTATCGGCTCGGCGCCATTGAATGCCACCGACCAATCACGCAGGTCTAGCTTCGATATTTCATCGAGCGTAGTTTTCCGTTCGCAAAGATCATAGGCAAAATTCGGCCCGCCGCTAATCGTCCCTCGAAACCGGGATATCGCTTGAAGCCATCGTACCGGACGCTGCAGAAAGGCGATAGGCGACATGAGAATGACGCGATGCCCCGTATACAGCGGCTGCAGAATGCCGCCAATCAGCCCCATATCGTGATAGGGGGGCAACCAGATTACAGCCCGGCTTTCAGCCGTATTCTCGAAGCGTTGATGAATTAGTGATGAATTCCAGAGTAAATTGGCATGGGTTAGCTGCACACCTTTCGGCGAGCCCGTCGAACCGGAGGTATATTGTAAAAAAGCGATTGAGTTTGCGCTGATATCCGGTGAACGCCAAGAGCCAGCCACCTCTGTCGGGATGTTATCGGTAGCAAGCCATCGGATCGATTTGAGTTCAGGCGCAACATTCAACAGGGAATCGGAGAATGTCAGAATGGAGGACGTTGTGAGCGCCGCCGCAACCTGCGCGTCATGCGCGATAATTTGAATCCTTGGAAGAGTTCTTTCAATCCGGCCCGGGTCGGGCGGATAGATAGGAACAGCAATTGCGCCGGCATACAAACAGCCCAGGAATGCGGCGACATAATCCAAGCCCGGTGGAAAGAGAAGCAAGATGCGCTCCCTTTCACAGCGCATATCCTGAAGCATCGCGGCGATGGCCCGCGCTCGAAGCTCCAGCTCGTGATAGCTCAAAGATTCTTCCAGGCTTTCACCATCCAGCAAATAGGTGTAGGCGGTTTGGCTGGCCTGATATCTCGACCTCCACGAAAGCACATCAATCCAGGTGCCGAACTTTCGATTCACAATACAGGGATCGGTAGCCATGGGATTTACCACGATATGCAAAGAATTATCTTGCCACTCGCCGCTTCGCCGCTCTTATGCGTCTCTCTAACCGGAAGCGACTCGAACCGAATTGCGGCGAGCACATATGTTGCGAGGAATCCCTTCGTCCTTGACCATCAAGCGAATCTTGCGCGAAAAGGGATTGATCAAAGCGTCGCGTCCTGCGCTTGGGCTTGCCCAACTAATCGCAGGTGGACAACGACGCGGCTTCCTGCGGCGGAGGGTCAGTCGCCTTCCCACAAAGCGAATCGAAAACGCCTCTGCCACCTCTAGAGCGTGTTGTTAACTTTTCTGTTTTATTTGCATCGATTTGCCTCAGCCCACTGATCTCCCGGCTGTGATAAGCTCGATGTATGGAACGAAAGGCTTATCCAACTGATGTCAGTGATGCGGAATGGGCGTTCGTCGCGCCTTACTTAACCTTAATGACCGAAGATGCTCCGCAGCGAGATTTTCCACTGCGGGAGGTCTCGGGCGGCCTGCACCGGATAGTTCGTAACGGTTCGTCGTGGCGCCATTGTCGACAGCCAAGAGAGGCTTTGTCCTGTTACCATGCCGATGGGTGGTGGAGCGAAGTTTCGGATGGATGTCGCGGTTTCGCCGCCTGGCTCGTGACTATGAGCCATTACCTGAAACGCTAGCGGTGCTGTATATTCTGGCTTTCGTCATTTTAATGTTAAAGAACATTGCGGAGGTACTCGCTTAAAGTTGAGAACAGCCTCTAGAAGACGCGCCCCGTTCGGGTCGTCCGATCGTCACTGACGGCAAGTAACGTGCGAAGATTACCGCCTTAGCTTGCAGCGAAGCTCCGGAAGCGCACGAGCGTTGGAATCTGCGGCTGCTAGCCGACAAAGTGGTCGAGTTGGGCTACTGCAAAATGGCCTTCCACCGAGACGCGTATCCGCTGTCAAAATCAGCGCTGAATAGCTTTAAAATCAAGCGCTTTGACTCTACTCAAATCTCCACTCGATAACTAATGTAAAAATCGAAAAAGTATTTCATGGAAATAAGACCTGGGGATTTCACAAAGTCTACTCGTTCAGGGGGAAAATGCTGTAGATAGGGAAGTTAATAACAGACTCTAGAGCGTGTTGTTAACTTTTCTGCTTTATTTGCAGCGATTTGCCTCCGCCCACTGCTTTCCCCGATCGTGATAAGCTTGATACATGGCACGAAAGGCTTATCCAACCGATGTCAGTAATGCGGAAGGGGAGATCGTCGCGCCTTACTTAACCTTAATGATCGAAGACGCTCCGCAGCGTGATTATTCTTTGCGTGAGGTCTTCAGTTGATAACAACCTCTAGAATGAGGGTTGTTAAGTACGATCAATTCGAGAGATCAAGAGCGACGACTTTCAACGCATAAAGACGCATCTTGCGGGCAAGTTTGCCTTAGCCAGCGAAAAATTTCCTTCAATGACTCTGGATGTTCTATTGTAAGAATGATTCAAAAAGAGGTTCTTGCATCACCGCTGTTAGAGTTTAGCGATGACACGCGCGTGGTGTAATTTTAAGCCGCGCTGAACATTCACTGCAAGACCGGCGGCGTTCTTCTGTCAAAGCTCGATAGAAATTTCCCCTGTCTAATGCTACTGTGTAACATAAACCTCGGATTTTCGAAGAAATAATCACATGAGATCGTTCCGGATCGGAAGTCCTGTATTCAAGGCAAAGAATGACTATGAGAATTAGACCACGAGCGCGTTCGCTAACTTTACTTCACATAATTCCGAGCATATCATCTGTTGTCGAAACGCGCCTCGTACCAAGAGCTGGGCGGAGATTATTTCGATCGCCAGAACGCTCAACACTACAAGAACAAGCTCGTACATAAATTGGAGGCGATCGGTCTCAAGGTAACTCTCGAGCCGGTAACGACTTGATCCGATGCGCCCCGGAGATTTTCATAGGAGTCGAGCTTAGCTACTGATGAGATGCGCACTCGGCGTTTCAACAATTCTGACGCGGCATCAGCGCCAGAGACACAAGCGTAGCCACGTCATTTTCACTGCGCGCCGAATTTGATCAGGCTACATATTTTTTCTTGGATGATGCGCCAAATACTCGTATATTCGCGGAATTCTGAGGAACGTTCATTTCGATTGGATTGTAGCTCATGCCATCAGGTAATAACTCTCTCGTAAGCTCCAAACCGAAATTGGTTTGGAAATCTATACCCGACGTCTGGACCTTGGTCCGGCCGCAGTGGATGATATTGGCTGCAGGCTTCGGCTTGATGGTTGCAAACCGAGCTGCGGGATTGGTTTTGCCAGCATCATCAAAATACCTTTTAGATGACGTTATTCTCAAGAAACACGTCCAAATCCTTCCCGCTCTAGTTCTAGCCGTTCTCACCGCCACAGCGGTTGAAGCTACAACGTCATACCTGCTTGCCCAGTTGATATCGAAATCAGCACAGCGATTGATAATGGATCTTCGAATCAAGGTGCAAGCGCACGTCGGGCGATTGCCAGTTTCCTTCTACGACGGGAACAAAACCGGGGTATAGCGCGCGAAAAGGATCTTGCGGCAGCTTATTTAAACTTAGACACTTACCAAATGGGAATAAATGAAGGTTTCGGCGCGGGTTCGCAAAGAATCCTATTTGTTGGGGAGGTTCAATGAGCACTCTGTTGTTTATCGCGCGGCTCAGTCTAGCCGGAGTCTTTCTGATCTCCGCGGGTTCCAAGATTCTCGATCTCCCAGGCTTTCGACAAGCCCTTTCCGACTTTGGCGTCCCACGTTTCGTTGTTGGATCGGTTGCTTTGGCCTTACCCCTAGTTGAGTTGGGGATCGCAGCAGGGTTAGTAATGATGCCGACAGCTTGGTTTGCGGCTGTGGCCGCACTTGGCTTGCTGCTCATCTTCATGACCACTATCGCAGTGAACATGGCTCGGGGACGAACGCCGAATTGTCATTGTTTTGGCCAGCTTTACTCTAAACCCATCGGCTGGCCCACTCTTGCTCGCAATCTTCTGCTGGCCGCCATCTCGGGCGTTGTCGTCTGGCACAGGCAGACCGACCTTGGTGGCAGCGCGGTTGGCTGGCTGACGCTCTTGACAATGGGCGAGAGGGTTATCTTAACAGGGGTTCTCGCTGGCCTGCTCCTCCTAGGGTTGGTGACTAGGCTACTCCTCCAAATGTTGGCGCAGCAGGGACGAGTGCTACTACGGCTGGACTCGATTGAGTCGAAGTTAAGTATCAACGGTTCGTTTTCCGCGTCGGAAGGCCATCCTGTTGATCCGCCAGTCGTAGATGGGTTGCCTGTGGGCCAACGTGCCCCAGAATTCCGCCTCCCAGATCTTTCGGGCGAGATGGTCACTCTTGACTCCCTTCTCGCGAGGGGAAAGCCGGCGCTTCTTGCATTCACCGACCCCGGTTGTGGCCACTGCAAGGCCCTTCTGCCCGACATTGGCAGATGGCAACAAGAAGGGGCGGCCAGCATCACACTCGCGGTAGTAAGCCGTGGATCTGTCGAGGCAAATCGACCGGAGGCTGCCGAACATAATTTGACAGACGTACTTCTTCAAGTTGATCGTGAAGTTGCTGAGGCATATAACATTAAGGCGAAGCCTGGCATGGTTCTCGTTCGGCCGGATGGGATAATCGGCAGCCCGGCGGCGCTCGGACAACGGGCTATAATGCAGATGATCAATCAGCTTGGAGCTATTCCCTCGGCCATTCGTCCTCCTGCGTTCCCACCTGCCAAACATTCACAGAACAATGGTAACTCATCCGACATGGCTCCTGTCAGGCCTGGCCTCGTCATTGGTGACCAGGCCCCTCCGCTCAAGCTACCGAACATCGAAGGCGCGGTGGTCAGCCTTGAGAGTTATCTCGGTAGTGAGACGCTAGTGCTGTTCTGGAATCCGCACTGTGGATTCTGCAACAATATGCTTCGTGAGCTAAAGGCATGGGAGGCTAATATTCCAGCGGGCGCTCCCAAGCTGCTTGTGGTTTCAACAGGGTCAGTCGAGGATAACCGAGCGACGGGTCTAAGTTCCCCGGTGGTATTGGACTCCAGCTTCTCTGCGCGGGCTGCCTTCGGTGTAAATGGCACGCCCTCGGCAGTCCTCGTCGATAGCGAAGGCAAGATTGCCTCGGAGGTTGCAGTCGGGGCTTATGCGGTACTCAAGCTAACGCATGGCGGCAGTGCTGCTTGACGTGTTAGCCGCAAAAATCGAGGAAAGGCAATGCAAGGCGAACGCTTCGATCAAATCACTCGCACAATCAGCACTATACTCACGCCGCGGGCGGTGGGGTGGTCCTGTTTCAGCGGACAGTAGTGTTGCTTAGTTTTACGTCCTTTCCTCGTTGATTGTCAAAGTTTCGCACCGCGGCGATCATCGTCGCGATGTAGTTTAAACCCGATGAGATCGAGCGCTCATCGAGTGAGAGTAAGAGCGAAAGCTCTTACCTGTTGTTCCAGCCGAAGCGAGACGCCGGAACCAGATACGCGTAGGCCGCGATGCACAGCATCGGGTGATGATGATAGCCGCGCCACCCTCGCACCTCGTAATCTCTCCAGCTCTATATCTTTGAGTTCTTCGTAGTCGCGCTCGACAAGCCAACGCCCTTTGGAAGCGTAGACGAGCTTGCGCGCAGCAGGCTGTCGAGCGAGCCGTGAAAGAATGCCCTTCCTTGCACGACAAGAAAATTACGTCACACGCGATGCGTCACACCACTGCGAAGCATCTGCTGCAGTCCGGCGTAGACATTTCGGTTATTGCGCTCTGGCTGGGGCATGAGAGCATTGAAACTACGCACATCTATCTGGAAGCTGATCTGATCAAGAAAGAGCGGGCCCTCAATAAACTCGCGCCTGCCGGATCGGAAGTCCCGCGATTCAAGGCAAAGGATGATGTGCTGACCTTCCTGGCCACGCTCTGATTATGCACAGTAAATGACGATGAGAATTAGACCACGAGCGCGTTCGCTAACTTTACTTCATATAATTCCGAGCATATCATCTGTTATCGAAACGCGCCTCGTACCAAGAGCTGGGCGGAGATTATTTCGATCGCCAGAACGCTCAACACTACAAGAACAAGCTCGTAGATGAATTGGAGGCGCTCGGTCTCAAGGTAACTCTCGAGCCGGCAATAACTTGATCCGATGCGCCCCGGAGATTTTCATGGGAGTCGAGCTTAGCCACTGATGAGATGCGCACTCGGCGTTACAACAATTCTGACGCGGAATCAGCGCCAGAGACGCAAGTGTAGCCACGTCGCGCCGAATTCGATCAGGTTACATCTATTTTTCTTGGATGATGCGCCAGATGCCCGTATACTCGCGGAATTCTAAGGAACTTTCATTGCGATTGGATTATAGCTCATGCCATCAGGTAATAACTCTCTCGTAAGCTCCAAACCGAAATTGGTTTGGAAATCTATACCCGACGTCTGGACCCTGCTGCGACCGCAGTGGACGATAATGGCCGCAGGCTTCGGCTTGATGGTTGTAAACCGGGCTACGGGATTGGTTTTGCCAGCAACAACAAAATACTTTTTAGATGACGTTATTCTCAAGAAACACGTCCAAATCCTTCCCGCTCTAGTTCTAGCAGTTCTCACCGCCACAGCTGTTGAAGCCACAACGTCATACCTGCTTGCCCAGTTGATGTCGAAATCGTCGCAGCGATTGATAATGGATCTTCGAATCAAGGTGCAAGCGCACGTCGGGCGGTTGCCCCTTTCCTTCTACGACGGGAACAAAACCGGGGTATTGGTTTCAAGAATCATGAACGACATCGAAGGGGTACGCAGTCTGGTGGGTACCGGAATTATAGATATCTGCGGCGGGGTTACGACCGCTCTGTTCGCCCTGATTTATTTGCTGCACGCGAATCCATTGATGACTGTAATGGTCGCGATCGGATTAGCGGCCTTTGGGACCGGCCTGAGTCGATTTTTCAAATTTCTACGGCCTTTATATCGTTCCCGGAACGACTTTAGGGCTGAGGTGATCGGTCGTTTGACAGAGTCGATCGCGGGAGTCCGGGTGGTCAAGGGATATAGGGCTGAACAGCATGAAGAGGAAGTGTTTGCCTCAGGATCTCGACTGATTTTTGAGAATACCTGCAGATCAATAACGGCAACATCTTTGATGGGCATCTCGTCGACCGTTCTTAGCGGCGTCCTCAGCGCGTCGGTCATGTTGGTTGGAGCGCATCAGATCCTGGCAGGAAAGATGACGGCGGGCGGCTTTGTCGCGTATACGATCTTTCTTTCGATGCTTGTCGGGCCAGTGCGATATTTGGCCACGATCGGGTCACAAATAACCGAGGCGCTCGCCGCAATGGATCGTACCCGAGAGATACTCAGCGAAACGCCGGAAGATCCTGATCCAGCACGAACTATCTACCTATCGCGTTTAGAGGGGAGAATAGATTTTGAAAACCTGAGCTTTTCGTATAACACTGGACGGACGGTGCTGAACGAGATTACCTTCACCGCGGAACCAGGAACGATAACCGCTTTAGTTGGACCATCCGGGGCTGGAAAATCAACAACGATAGGATTGATCGCAGCCTTTTATGTTCCGACTATTGGACGTGTGCTTGTCGACGGGGCCGACTTGTCAAAAGTCGATTTGGATTCTTTCCGCACACAACTCGGAATTGTCTTGCAGGAGAGTTTCTTATTTGACGGCTCAATCCGCGATAACGTCGCATTCGGGCGGCCTACCGCCTCCGAAGCGGAAATTCTGGCCGCATGCCGTGTGGCGCGCGTTGATGAGTTCGCTGAAGCCATGGAAAAGCAGTACGATACCTTTATAGGCGAACGCGGAGTGAAGCTGTCCGGCGGGCAGAAACAACGTGTTTCCATCGCGCGAGCAATTCTAGCTGACCCGCGAATCCTCATTCTCGACGAGGCCACATCGAGCCTTGATTCAGAGTCAGAGGCTCTCATTCAGGAGGGGTTAAGTTACTTGATGAAAGGACGGACGACTATCGTAATTGCACATCGCCTTTCTACGATACGGAGCGCCGATCAAATATTAGTCTATGAGGCAGGACGAATCATTGAGAGAGGGAACCACGAGTCGCTTTACGCTTCCAGAGGACGCTATTATGACTTATATACGAAACAGCATGGACTGGAAGCTAATCTCTTCCTGGCCACAGGTGAAGTGGCGAGCGAATTTGCCTGATGACGTTTTGAGATTAGGCCCTAGTGTATTCCCTGAATCAGCAACAGACATACCCCAATCATAGGTCCCGGCCCTTCGTATCATCTACTCGTTCCTTCGCGACAACGCACGCCACCACTGCCCGATCTTTATTTCGCCAGGGGCGTTTTCTCAACTTTATTGAGACACGCTTTAGAACGCATCTACGGCACACTCAACAGAATCAGAGCGCCAGCGGCGGCGCTCTGATGACGAATCGGCGCCGGAATTTTGGGACTACTGAGTCTCGATCTTTAGACGTTGAGCGCCTCAGTGACTAGCACACCGGTTTGGATAAGTTCCTGAACGAAATCACCTATGGCAACCGAGTCGGCCGGAGTCATGCCTAAAGCGGTAAACTCTCGAAGAGCATGCTTGGCCCCATCGTTGGCGAGCGTTAGCGCGGGAATTAGCCGCTCACTGCAAGATTTGGTTTTGCCGTTGTATTTGAAGTTTACCACTCCCTCGTGGGCCGCCCCCACAAGAACGATCCGGCCGGCGGATGATAGCTTTACTTGAGTGTTCTCGTCCATTTTCAGTTCACTTGCGATGGCGGCGTACGGCAGTCGCAGTTGAGGCCTGGGTGAAGCGGAACTGTCGAGGTAGTCCATGAATTGCCCGAACAGATCCGGCGGCCACGCCTGTGTCACAAGTTGTTTTAAGGATTGGACGTATTCCTCCTGCGCTTCGGGCGACGCCCAAAGAGGCAGATTTCCCCGGATCAGGGCCGAACTCTTCAGAGTCTCCATCACCCAACGCAGCATGTCGTGGCCCGTGTGGCTTTTCACAGTGATTGTCAAGTGTAAGGACGGATCGTTCACAGGATAGGCGACATGCCACCACCCTCTCGGAATATGAAATAATGAGCCTTCCTCTAGGAGGCCATCCCAGACTGGTATGTCGTTAGAATCAGGTCGTGGTGGAGCTTGCGCGTAAATTGGATCCGTCGATTTTGCTTCGTAGATCAACCATCTTTTCCGACCAGAGACCTGAACGATTAGAGTGTCATGGTCATCCCAATGAAGCGCGAACCCGTTATCACTCCCGACCGCAATGTATAAATTTGCGATTATATACCTGCGAAAAATCCGCTCCAGGCTAATCGCCAGGTCGCGCAGCGTCGGCGATATTTCGTCAGCATAATTCAGGATGAGCGTAGAGCCCCTCCGAAGCTCATCCATGAGGCCGCGCATCTTGATCCTACGGCCTACGTTTCTACCCTGAATTGGGGGGAATTCAAGATATCGCTCTGATGGTATTTCATTCCCTCCTCTGTAAAGTCGCAACCGTTGCGGCTCGAACCGATTCTGCTCGAGGGCTGAGTTAAGCAGGTTCCAGGAAAATAGAGCCTTAAACTTATCATTAGGACCAGCCACGTGGAGAAATTGACGGCCCCAGTCCTGCTGAAGAAGCTCCTTGCCGGAAATTGGGCTCAATAACTCGTCCAGACACCTAAGATCTGAATTTTCCAGGTCCATAGAGGTTCACCATCAGTTCTTATCGTATCTCCGCGGCCAGCCAGCTTCAATAAGCCTGGAGGCGCGGCAATGTTACAAGAATTCGACTCACTAAAGCGTGTTATCAACTTTAAGCGAGCGCCTTCGCAACGTTCTTTAACATCAATATTACGAACATTACGTAATGCAGGCCGGCCAGGGTTTCAGGCGATCGTTCATAGTCACGGGCCAAACGCCGAAAACGCGTCGCCCAGCCGAAGATTCGTTCGATCACCCATCGGCGCGGCAACAACACAAAGCCTCTTTTCACCGTCGGGAGTTTGAGGACTTCGGGCCTGATTCCATGCCCTTTCGAGATAATTCATCAAACCAACCTGAGGCTATTCACCAATTTCATGACTTTACCCTGAGGGCCATTAATTTTGACCTTGCCATCCTGGATCAGCCTGAGACCTTCACCCTGTGGGTCATTCCAGAAGTCATCAATATCCGATTCAGCGATTTCTATGATTGCTGTCGATTTCGTCGATGACACCCCCTCAACAATAACTGGATTGTCCGTTGACAGATCAATCGTTACCGCCCGGGCCCCCGTAATATCGAACCGGTATGTTCCCGCGATTCCGCTTCCTACGGCAAAGCTATTCTCTAACGCCGCGCGGAGGTTCTGAATAAATTTGTCAGTTATGTTAGTATGCTTCTGATCCTTTACAGCCCCTTTATAAATAACGAAATTATCTATAACCAACAAGTCAAGGTCACTATTTAGGAAGAAGCGGATCGCTTCTTCCGGGGTCTCAACAATGGGCATTCCGCGCCTGTTGAATGATGTATTAAGTAGCACAGAAATTCCCGTTATTTTTTTAAAGTCACAAAGCAGCTGATGATATTTAGGAGAGATAGATTGCGCTACAGTCTGAATCCTAGCCGATTGATCCTCATGTATTATGCTTGGCATACTTTTTGCCCATTCCGGTTTAACATCGGCGATGAGAATCATATATCGGCTTGTGTAATTGCAATTAAAGTAAATGCTGACATCTTCCTCCAGGACCGAGGGGGCAAAAGGGCGGAAATCCTCTCTGAATTTAATATTCGAGTTAATAAAATGACGCGTCTCGGGCTTTCGTGGATCAGCCAGTATGCTTCGATGTCCGAGCGCCCTGGGACCGAATTCACTACCTCCTTGAAACCATCCCACAATCTTCCCCTGAGCTAACAACTCGGCAGTTTTCTTGACAGAGTTTTCCTCTTCAGAATATTTCAGCGAACTACTATGTGTGGCGAGGGCTTCTCGAATCGATTGCGCCGGATAGGGTTTACCAAGAGCCATCGATCCGCTATGCAAAACTCTTTCCTTCTTTAAAATTTCCAACCAGCCGTAATAAGCGCAGCCCACAGCCACTCCATTATCCCCGGCCGCCGGGTGTATATAGATATCCTTAAACTTTGTCTCTGTCAGAATACGTCTATTTGCAACGGCATTTAACGCGACACCTCCCGCGTAGGCAATCAGGTCTGATGGAGCCAGCTCATACCTCGAATTGAATACATACAAGATGGCTCGCTCTACTTCTCGTTGTACCCAATAGGCAATGTCAGCGTAGTACTGAAAGTTGTCTTTGAATTGCTCGGGATTACGACATGGGCGATCGAAATTAGACATCCAGTCGTAGCGTACATACACCCTGCCATCTTTGAGCTCGAAGATCTCGAAATCGTAGACGCCAGGGCGACCGTAAGGAGCCAGCCCCATTAATTTCCCAGGGTCTTCGAACCCCCTGAAAACATACATACTAACCGCCAAGTAAAGCCCCCCGATCGAATGCATTGTTGTCGGCGGGTAGAGTGGGTAGCCTTTAAGGCTCGCGCCCGAAGGGGAAAAGTCCTTGAAAATCGTGGTTAGTTTGCCGTTCTTATAGGTGTAGTAACTATCTTTCTCAAAGTATAAATGTCTCAATTCCTCAGGAGGGTTTTCTGTAACGATGGCCCCGTCCAGGTCAATACAATCATCCAAGCCGCTACCACAGCCGTCGATAATTATAATCGCCGCATCCTCAAATTGAGATGTCCCGATGGCGCTGTACGCATGCGCCAGATGATGAGAGATTGTAATAACAGGCAGACTATTATTCAGCAAACGAGGTCCATACCACCAGTCATTGCCGTGTTTAAGCATCCCAAAATTCGCATTCTGAACAACAAGCGCAACGTCGTTGAGAGATATACCCTCAGCGTCCAAACAATATTGGATTGCAGCCGTATCATTTAACCCATCATGTTTCCGTCGGGTGATTCTCTCCTTTTCGATGGCTACACAAATGCGACCATCTTTCAAGAGACAGGCCGAACCGTCATGCGACAGGCCAGTGCCTAACACATAAAGAGGCTTTTTGCTACTTGTCATAGATGCGCTCTTCGGTCGAGTTGAATTTGGGTCAATCCTGCCCCATATGGAAGCCACTGATAGCAGGGCATTTACAGAAATAGCTATTTGACGACAGAGGCATCAGAGATGCGAATCCTCCGACTCATCTGAGTGTTCCGGCGCCTCGGCTTTTGTAAGTATTCCGACCTTGACCAATTCATGAACAAACTGTCTTATGCCCGTCATCTGTTCGGGATGCGGCGCGCTTGTCAGTAATTCGCTGAGCCGATGGCTTTGCATATCATTCAGTAACGACAGAGTGGGGTGAAGAAACGCGGGACATTGCCATGCTTTCCCGCCGTATTCAAATGTGAGAGTAGAGCTTCCCACCACTTCGGAAGCTAGAACAAGCGGTCTTGGCGAGGCTAGCTTCAGCAAATCATTATTCCTGATGGACGTGGAAGTTGTAATTGCCGCGTCCGGCAGAGAAAATTCGGGGCGCGGCGCCTGGGAGGACTCTCGGCTCTCCAGAAACCGTTCGACTGCTGCAGCAGTCAACGATGAGATGAATTCATCTTTAAGGGTTTCAGCGTATCTTCGCCGGCTCTCAGGGCATTCGAACAATGGCGCATTCGACATTACCAACGACGATCTTTTTAGACCATCAGCGCACCACGTCAAAAAATCTAGGCCGGTGGGGCCTTTCACAGTTATTTTTAAATGTAGTGACGGCTCATCCCCGGGGGAGACGGTGCGCCACCAACCTCGTGGAATGTGGAATAGCCCGCCCTGCTCCAGTATCCCGTCCCATATCGGCGCGCCTGTTGGTTGCGGCGGAGCTTCATTGTATTCTCTCAAAGGGTGTGGCTGGGTGGCTTCAAACACAACCCACTTCTTGCGTCCGGATAGCTGCAGAATAAAGGTGTCCTGACTGTCCCATTGCAACGGGTAGGGGTGACCACTTGTAAACACCGCATATAGATTAGCGATGACACGCGTCTTAAATACGCGCTCGAGGCCCTTGCACAGGTCCTTGAGCGGGAAAGAGAGGTCGTCTGCACTGCTTAGGATAAGGGTCGCTCCGTGTCGGAGCTCGTTTATCATCTCAGAGGACTTAAGGCGCCGTACGATCTCACGATTGCCCAGATTTTCCGTCGAGATATATTGTTCCACCCCTATGTCCCTTCCATCTCTATTAAGTCGGAGCCTCGGCGGTTCAAAAGGATACTGCTCCAGGGCGGTGTTAAGTTGGTCCCACGAAAAAAGATGGCTGAACTTATTGCGGCTGCCTTCAACATGCACGAAATGCTTACCCCAGTAAGCGTCCAAGAAATTGCGAGCAGGCATGGGGCTAATAAGATCGCCAACGAAATCTATATCCTGGGAGGATGAGGCTCTTGGACTCATTATTTCCGCCTGCAATATGAACTTTACAAAGAAATCACACAACTTCTCTTTTGCGCTCTCACAAAAAATGATCACGTGTTTACTCTCGCCGTATCGCTAGCACCGGCGCTGAAAGAGTCGCGCGATACGCCGGGCCCACGGCAGCGATTATTGTGACCGCAGCCATGATAAAGGCGACGGCGGCAGGAGTCCGCAAATCATAACTCCCAACGCCATACAGAAAACTTGCCAAAGTGCGGTTAGCGGCAAAACTCAGAGCAATTCCCAGGACGACTCCTAGGGCTGTCAGGGCTAACACTTCTCTCAGAACAAGTGTGAGTATGTGACGGCGCCGTGCGCCTAAGGCAATGCGAATACCAATTTCCTTGGCCCTCTGTGCGACGGAAAAAGAGACGACGCCAAAGATGGCGACAGCGGAAAGGAACAACGATACGCCGGCAAACACGCCCAACACGATCATTGGGAACCGGACGCTATACCACTCCATGATCCATTCTTCAAGGGTCTGAAAACCTGTGACCGGCTGCTCGCGATCGACGGACATTACCGCCTCTCGGATGGCAGAAATCGAGTCCATGGGAGGTGTGGTAGTTCGAATGCAAAATTCCATCCCTGAGCTAGCTGGATATTGCAGGTATGGAAGATACATCCTGGCTGCATCGTCTTCTTGCGCGCCCATTATTCTTATGTCTTTAACGACGCCCACGATTTCGACGTCTCGATCGAGAATCGGTGAGTTACCATAGATGTTCTTTAGCGGTTTTATATACATTCCCACTGGATTTGCGTTTGGAAAGTAGCGACGCGCGAGTGTTTCGTTAATGATTCCTACCGGCGGCGCGCCGGCATTATCTTTTTCGGTAAACTCGCGGCCTCGAATGAGCGTCGCCCTCACCGTGTTTATAAAGCCGGGTAAAATCGCATGCACCCATGCGCTAGCGTCGTGGCCAGAAGGCGCCGACGATTGCCCGCCCGGCGCAAATTGCAACCGGCCCCCGGGAATGTATCCCGACGCGCTCTCGACGCCGGGTAAATGTCTAAATCGTTCCAGCGCCGACTCGAAGAACACCGCTTTTCGTTGGCCTGTCGTGTACTTCGAAACAGGCAAGTTAATGGCGAAATGCAAAACGTTTCTTGGATCTAAGCCCAAGTCGGCATTGAGCAAGTTGATGAAGGACAGAACC
>Ga0111539_10001141_pt1 | contig 35116 bp, 45 predicted proteins | sample RhiMethybrSRZTD1_FD_79667 | JGI IMG/M metagenome (GOLD analysis project Ga0111539, IMG submission 79667) | Populus rhizosphere microbial communities from Tennessee, USA - Rhizosphere MetaG P. TD hybrid SRZTD1 (version 2) (version 2) | ecosystem: Host-associated > Plants > Roots > Rhizosphere >...
CGGAATGTTGATGTAGGTGTTTGTCGTGCTGCCGCCGCCAGCCGCGCCGGTCGCATAGGGATTGAACTCCCAATAGCCGGTGTCATTCCAAACCGCCTCGAAGATCACGCCGCTCTTGATTGCATCTGCAACCAGTTCGGCACCATCGGCGTAGCGCAACGCATGGCTGTCGCCATCGACACTGAGCAAGGTCGGGCCGGTATTGTTCACCGCGCCCTTGATGCGCAGTGGCATCCCCGGCGTCGTCGTGTTGCCAATTGGCGGGTCGAACTCAACTTCGACCGTGTCAGGGGCTGAGTTGATCGCCAGTGCATAGTTCATCCGCTGGCCGCGAATGGCGTATAAAAGTTGCGAAAGGCTGGCGTCGTCTGGCGTCTGCTTCGACGCTTCAATAGCTGAGATGACTTCGCGTTGCGGATATTCGACTGCTTCGGCAGGAATGATTGAGCCTTGCCGCCCTATGCTTGGGTCACCGTTGATGTACGGCGCATCGGTATCGGTAATGCCATAGGGCTGGTGATAGCGCATCGCAAACTCCTTTAGGGTGTTCCTGCCATTGGCCCACCTGTTTGCAGGAAAGAATAGTCAAAAACAATTTGTGTGTGTGCTGGCTTCAGGCGGTCCAGTATACACGGCACCTCTCCTGCCATACCGATAATCAAATGTGGGTCCACCCCCACCTCCCCGCCCTGCGGGGCAGTCCGAAACCACTGAAGTTTCGCTTGTCCAGTGCCGATTGACCAATAAAATCTCATTTCAGGCGGGCCGAGATACCAACGCATATTGCCGAGTGCTCCACCAGCCGCAATCTCGTCGTGCGAGGTGTCTCCGCATTTTGAGATGCCGCACATATACGGCGCATACTCGGTGATCAGAATTTCGTAGCCGAGCCACGACATCAACTCGACAAACCATGCACGGCTCTGCCCACCGAGCATGGTCATTTTTAACATCAAGATACGATGTCGTTCCGTCAGCGATGTCTGAATGCCAAAAAAGCATGGATCAGGCAGGCCCCAATTCCTTTCCCAATCCGGGAACATCTCGATTGCAATGCGGGGGTCGGCTTCAATTTCCAGAAAATCCGCTGCACGGCTGTCAACGTATCCCCAATACTTGCAAAGCCCGATGACCGTGTTGACCAACGCACTCCCGACCGAACGCGGCCATGCCTGCCCTTGCGGCAACAGTGCCAGCATTGCATGCGCATAGTCCTCACCTGATCGACGGACGTGCCTGTCAGTCATAAACAACCGTCCCCAAAACAGCCATGTGGCCGGGAGAGAGCATCACATCGTCCTCGTTGTTTGCCATGTGGAATGACTGAATGCCGGGGGCGCTCATAACCGCGAAATTTTTCCACGCCGCAAAAATCGTCTGTCCCGGTGCGGCAAATTCCAATAGCATCTTGTCGAGGCTTTGCTCGATTTCACCGCGCATGCTATCGGTATCAGGAACCAATTCGTCAATTACGCAGGTTATCTCCTGCTTGACCGGTGCCACGACGAAAAAATCCTTCACCGCAACTGGCCTCTTGCTGTTGATATAGCTTTCCACGGTGGCGCAATCCTGTTGCAGCGGAAAGCCATCATTGTCGGCACGCAGGTCGTCCATCATGAAGCGCACGGTGACGGTGCCGATGCCCATTTCGTTCGGGTAGCACCACGCGCGGGTCACGCCGGGGACCGCCAGTGCCCATGCCTCATAATCATATGCTGCGCCGCCCATCGGCGGTTGCCGGATGCGGCGTAAGACGCGCTCGCGCAACTGCTCATCCGTTTCCATATCGACGCCGCCACTCATATCGCCGGACAGAGATGCGGCGTCGATGCCGACGATTGGCACGACAATCCCAAGCGGCTGGCTGTCCGCGAGATTTCCGATTATCCCTGCAGTCAGTGCTACAGCCGGTGCTGTGCCCCCCGTCGCGCTCAGTACGGCATCCGCAACAGTCTGATACTGCACACTATTCGCGCCATTGAGCAGCGTCCCGGTCGGCGCGACCACGCCGGACAGCCCAGTGAACAGGACGGTGCCGTGCGCATAAGTCGCCGCCTTGCGCCCTATCGAGCCGTCAGCGTTGACCAGCCAGATGTCACCGTGTCGATCCAGCCATTCCGTTTCCGAGGTGTCCGGCAGAAGCTGCTTTGACAGCCAGTCAATGTAGAGCAGCGTCAGGTGTGTAAGACCAGACATTGCATCCGACAGGATGCGCAGCACAGAATTTGGCACCATTACCTTTGCGCCAAGCTGCGTTAGAACATAGTCCCGCGTCAACTTGCGAACGTCTTTAAGAGTTGGGGTTTGCCACGGCATTACCGTCTCCCAAGTTCATCCCACAATTCGCTGTAGCGAAGCTCGACCTCCCGTGTCGGGCCGCGCCAAAGCACAATCCCCACATCTATGCGCTGCGTATCGACCTGCTGCACGTCAACATCAATAGTCGTCGCAATACGGCGTTGTGTGAATGGCCGCATCGCCTCGCGCGTGTAGCTTAGTGCGCGGCCAATAGTCGAGCCTTCCTGTGCCAGCGGCCCGGTTATCTTGGCACGCGACAGTAACCAGAGTTTGCAGCCGACCGGCCAACCGTTCCAGATTTCGTCCGCATCCAGATCACCCCACCAACCGCGCCGGTCTGTTGCGTCTGGATCGGGCAGCACATCGCTTACCCCGGCTAGCGCGTCCGTGCCGAGAGCGACGATGACCGCCGACTGCAGGTCAAGGCCGTCCGCAATCAAGTTCATGTCGGTGAGTAGCCAGTCAAGTTCGACCGCATAGTTAAACGGCTTCTTGTCAGCCAATTGCAAAAAGCGAACGTCGCTGCTCATGACTGGCTCCCAAATACCTTGTCCTCCAAAACTTGCAACCGCTGCTCCAAATCGCTGACCAGCGCCATACCCTGTTGCACAAAATAGAACTCGCTCCAATTGTCGTCGCCATCACACATATACATTCCGTAGGATACCTTGCTGATCGAGCGTTGCTGGCCGGACAGAAGATTGAGCCGTGCAGAGTTTTGCAGAATAATCGTCGTTGCCGCCGCCCGCACCAGCGGCACGAATTTCACCCGCTTCAGTACGATGTTCTGGCAATCACCGAACGAAACAATGGTGCCAGCGCCCTCGATTACGACCGTGTTTGTGTCAACGCTGTCGTCCATCGGAGCAAGCGGCACTACAGGGGCAACCGACAACCATGCCGCTGCCGCCTCGCCGTGTGCCGTATTCCAAGGCGTAAAAGCCATCCAGTTCACTCCGGTTTTGCAAAAGTCTTTTTCGCCGGACCGGCAACCGTTACGACCTTCGGTTGGATTTCGTCCTTGGCATCAAGACCGAGATAGGTCGGACCAACTGTCTCAAACCGCTGCGTTACCGTGTGGCTTTCCTTGTCGAACTCCATCGTCGCGAGTTTTCCTTTGAAGAACCAAGTCTGCGACGATGCCTCATAATAGCCGACCACGCTGTCGCCGGATCGAAACTCGATGCGGTTTTTCGTGCAGCGAATTTCGGTGTTGACCGTGTCACCCTCGTGCTTGTAGTCCTCCCGCTCCTGCGCTTCCTGCGCCGCCCGCTGTTCTGCCCGCAACTTCTGCTCTCGCGTCTGCGGTGCCGCACTTTCCTTTTTCGCGCCGATCTTAGGACGCTTCTGCTTCTGTTTTTCAACGTGCCGCAGCGACACAAATCGCTCAACCATCTTGCCGGTCTTTTCGTCCTTGCTGTCGAGCGACAGGATTGCGGTGAAGGCGCGGCGTAGCAGCGTCATCTGGCCGATGTCGTCGTACTGCGCGTTTTCCCCCGGCTTCAGACCCATTGGGCGATGCCGCCTGTCGTCTATTGCAATGCAAACCGGATGATTGCGCTGACCGCCAGTAAACATGCAGATGCCTTCCGCCGCAGGTCCCTTTGCCTGCTCACCGTCCCCGCCGACGCCACCACCACTACTGCCGCTCTGTGTTCCTGCGCCCTGCTCATCGCGCGGCAGCGGAGCCGAGCTAAAGCCGTAGTTCTGCACGCGCTCGACCTTGTCGCGGCCTTCGGAGTTCATGCCGTCGAAATTCAGTTCCTGCATCATCGGAATGTCCACACCCTTGTTGAGCGTGAAGCGCACCATCTGGTGCATCGCGCGACCGGACATTTCGAGCAGGCTGTTCCTGTTCATGACTTCCTCATATCGGTGGTGTTTCGGTTCCGGGCTGCTGCCGCTCTGCGCGCTCCTGTTCCCGTCTCCTGTTTATCTCGAACATTATGGCATCGCGATAGTTGCGCTTGCCGTTCATGTGGATCGGATCAACCATAATCAGCGTCGTTGTGGTGCCGGAATTGCTTTGTTCGTAGATGCAGCCGGAGCATCCAAGTATCTGGTGCAGGATCAGCGACGGGCTTTCGACGTGATAGTATTCGCCAGCCCGCCAGACCTCATCGCTTTGATTGTTGTCCTTGAACCAGCCTTGTACGGTGATCTGCGCTTCGATTTCGCTGCCTTCGGTAAACACCTTTTCCATCTGTGCCCGCCGCGTAACACCGTGCATAGTGTCGGCAACATCGGCCAGCGTTATCATAATGCGATTGCGCGATGACGAACCGGGCTGAAACGCAATCTGCTTGTTCTGGCTGTCGCCACTACCCTGATCGCTGCCGGTGCTTTGCCCAACAGCATAAATCTTTTTATAGACCGCCTGATCACGGATCACACAGTTCGCCCGCAGGATGTTGTTGCCCTCGATCAGCGTTCCGGTCGATGTCGCCTCATGCTCACCAATCGCCATCAAGCCGCCAGTTGCTTCCGAGCCGATGACGATGTTTCGCATCTTGGCGTAGCGTTCGAGGATCGACATGATCGTATCACCCGGCTGCACCTGAATGTTCTCGAACGGCGTGTTATCGACCGAGCCACGCGGAATGATCTTGATGCCGAGATGACTTGAGAGGTCCTTGGCAAGCTCCAGCCAGCCTTTGCCATCATGCCCACCGAGCTTCTCAATCGGCACCATGCTGTTTGTCAGGTCGAAGGTGTCACCGACACCGACAAGGCGAACGCCATGCTGCTTCCCATCAAGACCAACGTGTCGCTCCGTGATGTACCCGAATATCGCCTGCACGCCGCCGACATAGGCGACGACCACATCACCCGGCACGAATTGCAGCGCGTTCACTTCCAATGGGATTTTGCTTTCCTCCGTACATTCAAACTGAAACTTAGGAAACGCTTCCGTCACCAGTTGCTCAATCCGCACCGATGTCCAGTTGGTGAACAGGTTGCCGCGAACCATCAGTGTAGCGATTTCCTTGCTGCCGCCGATCCGCTGTAATACCGGGCTTGAGGGGGCGACGGGTACGGGAATTTGCCTGATAGTGCGCTGTTCGTTTGCCACGCTACACCGCCAACATCTTGCCGGTGAGCGGCATGAAGGCCGGATGTACTACGGCGTTCTCGTTGATCAATTCAGTCGCGCGTAAAGGATCGGCGTAGACCTGATGCGACATGCGGTAGGCTGGCATCACTATCTGATATTCGTAGTTGATGACGCGCGGCAGCACGCGCCCGCTATCGGAAAGGAAACGAGTTATATCGCCGTGCAATCGAATGATTGCCATGTATGTGTTCGCATCAAGATCATCAGACGCAATCAGAGCCGCTTGCTCGAACGCGGTGTTCACCGCACGAGCGATTGCGTCCACCTCATCGCGCGAACGAAATGTCATCGCTGCGAGGATGCGGCCTTCGCACGCCAACGTCAGCCGCACGATTGCCAGCACAAACTGCGTTGCCTTGAATGTTACCGGAGTTTCGGTCATTGCCTGCTTGCGCACGCGATCCATTGTCGGAAGCGTTGCGCTGCAACGCCTTGCCAAATCAAGACACATGCCGAGCACCATCGAAAAAGTCGGCAGGTTTATCATGTTATAGTCAACCGCCATCATCCCGACCATCCGACGCATTGCGCTGCCGGTCGTTGTTGTCGGCGTAACTGCCGCCGAAAGCACGACCGGGCATATGCGCTTTATGATCCCAAAGATTTCGTCCGCTTCTGTCATGTTGACATTCCGCTTACCCAAGTGTCGCTGTAGGGAGCTACTTCCGCGTCCGTTGTTGCCGTCTTATCGCCAGTCACAGCACCCTCAAGATTTTTTGCTGATTGATCTATCTGTGCTGGCGACCATGCCACTTCGCGATAGGCCGGATCGCCATACTCCACGAACTGCATCTCGACCATGCAGATGCCGCCACGCTCGCGGCTCTCTGTGACCGCATAGGAATTCACCATAACCTGCATGTCGATCAGTTTGTGCATCAGCGGAAGCCACAGCCTGCCGGGTCCGTTTTCCTCTAGTGCGTCAACCAGCCGATCTTTGACCGTCAAATAGTGCGGGCCGAGGCAATAGCCCTGTACCGCGAATTTGACTGCGGTGCGCCCCATGTCCTCGGCGTATGGCGTGTTGCGCTTCGGATACTCGTGCAACGCCACGCGCCTGCCGCCCTGCCGTGAATTCGTCTCGACAAAAAAGTCCGCGCTGCGGAACATCGCGTGCGCGAGGCCACTCCCCGGCTCCGAGATGTTGTAAACGTCACGCCACGGATTGTGGATGTCTTTTATTTTCACTTACGGTGCTCCCACCATCGAACTTTGCGGATCGGTCGGGGCCATTTGATTGTAGTTTGTGATCTTGCTCTGCTGGAATATCCCGTCGCTCTTGGCTTCGGCCCTCGCCGCCGTACCGTTCGACGTGATGTTGACGTTGACGCTGCCAGTCGCATTCATGGTCGGCGCGTTCGCCGCATCCAGCCTGCTTTGATAGGATGCCACGCCAGCGGCCCATCCTCTGTTTAATCCGCGCGGGTCGTTCGCCGCTCCGACCGGCGCATAAGTCTTTGCCATGCCAGCAAGCGTTCCGCCGCCGCGCGCATAATTTTTTGCGATTGTAGCTGCGGCCTTGTCGATGCCTTCCTCAATCGTGTCGAACCTCTGACCAGTTTTCCATCCGGTTTTCGGGTCCATCAGCCCTGCCGGATTAAGCCGGTCACGCAGCATTTTCGATTTGCCGCCTCCGGTTTCATGCGCCATGACAGCGGCCATCATCGACGGCGAAATGTTGTTTGCCTTCGCCGCCTCTACGACTTTGTCGTACTGGCCTTCAAGCGGCGTACCTGCAAACATCTTGTCGTAAGCACCCTTGTCCATGCCGCCAACGGAAGCACCTGACGGTCCGTTGCCCCTGCGTTTTGCTTCGGCCTGTGCAACCGCTTCGGCCCCGGCATAACGCACCTCGAAGCCGCGCAGCGAGCGCCGCCGCCGACCGCCAGTGTCGATGACTTCGGCTGTGCCGGTTTTTGCATCATAGGTGCCGGGGACCACGGTCATGACGTGACCGCCCGTCTGTCCGATTGGCACATTTGTCTTTGACGCGACCATGCTGCCCATCGGCCTGTCTGGCGCATTGATGTCACTCGGTTCGGCATGTTCGCCCCATGCCCGCCATTGCGATCCAATCGCATAGCCCTTCGGCACGCTGAAGCCTGATCCGCCGACCATCACCCGCGCAAGGTCGCCACACCATTTGCTGTCAACACGATAGCCGCGCTGCTGCATAAGCTGGCGCATGCCGGATGTGTTGCCCTGCGCGGCCAGCTTCGACAGGTCGCTGACCGTGCCCATATCGACACCCTTGCCGGACTGATCGGTCAGAGCACTTCCTGTAGCACCAGCCGTTGCGCCGCCACCCATCGGTGCTGCGCCAGCACCACCGCCGCCACTTGGGCCGCTTGCACCGCCACCACTACTCCACCCTCCGCTGATGCCGCCAAACGCAACACGCTGCATCCCCGCGCCTTGACTGCCGCCCGGTCCAGCACCGCCCGTCACATAGCTCTGAAAATCTACCAGTGCGGCGAACACGCCCTCCTTGACCATGCGTGAACCTTCCGACAGGTCGGTGCCGCCACCCCTGAAGCCATCGCTGAATGCAATTGGCTGATAGCCGCCTGTTGTGCCGGTTGCCGGTGCCAGCAGCGGATTTGTCCCCTGCGGCGTAAAGCCCTGCGGCGTTGCGCGCGGCGTCACTCGCGGCACACTCCCACGCCCCGGTGTCGGCGCGATCATTTCACCGATACCAGCACCCGGACTGAATGGGTTTGTCAGCCAAGTCAGTAGACCGCGACCCGTAAACTTGTCGAGAAGGTCATTTGCTTTGCCGAGCAGATCGAGAAGTTCGCTCAGTGATTTGATGCTTTCGGCCAGCCCCGGAAAAAGCTGCTGGCCGGTTTTCATCACGAAATCATCCCACGCAAAGCCAAGCGCAACGATTGCCTTGTGAAATGCTTCGGCGTCCTCTTTCTGTTTTTGTGTCAGCGGAGCCTTGACGCTTTTCGCCAATTCCTCGAACGAGAGCCGCGCCGCCTCCGCGCCAAGTCCGATGTCCTCGAAAAACCTGCGACCGCGATCACCGGACGGATCGAGCTTGTCCAGCGTCTGCTTGAAGTCGAATGCGACCTTCAGCTTATCGACGGTTGTCACCGCCGCGTTCATGCGCTGCACGACCGGACCCGCGCCCATGCGGATCAGTTCCTCACGCACGCCGCCGATGCGCAGTTTGAAATCATCGGTGTTGCGCTTGAAGCGTGCCAGACTTGCGTTGAATGCGTCCGGCGCAATGCCAGCGTTTTGCGCTGCCTGCGAAAACCCGCGCAAAGCATTTTCGGCAATGCCAAGCTCCGCGCTGCGGTGCTTTAGCTGGACGATCTTTTCCGACACTGTCGAAAGCGTTCGCACCAGCGCATAGACACCGGCACCAACACCAGCCGCGCCGAGACCAAAACCGCCGAGCGCAGGAACTGCACCGCGCAATTCCACGACAAGCCGCCGCATTACGTTTGTTAGATTAGTTGCGCTCTGGCTGACGCTATCGAGCGCGGGCTTTGCCTGTTGTGGCAGAATGCCGAAGGCCCTGCCGATCTGCCGAATGTTGTTAAGGGCTTCCTCGGAGGAAACCGTCGCCCGCATTCTCAGGACTTCTTCAGGCATCCCGTTGCCTCAGTTTTTCTGACGCAGCCAACAGCCTGTCGGTCCATTGCAGATGCCGCCACACGTCATCAAGCGGCATTGCCAGAAACTCGTCCGGGTTACGCGAGTAGAAACGCGCCAGCCGATAGCAGTTTAGAACTGCATCGCCTGACTTCCCGGAGGGAAAAAAGCCATAAGCGCGTGAGCACAGGTGGACCAATCTTCTGCATCAAGCGCCTTGATTGTCGATGGCGGCACCTGCGCGAGGACGCTCATCATCTGCCCCATTGCGGGCGGGTTCGGCCTGATCTGGCCGCTCGCCCAATCAATGTGGATCGGATAATCGTCGCCCAACGCCATGATGTCGCCGCCTGTCGGCCTGCGGAAGGTCAGCTTCTTGACCATCTCTCCGTTCGCCTGCACAGGCGTTCCGAGGTCGATGGTGACTTCCTTCCGCCGCACCGGAATGATGTCCGCCGTTTTTTCCGGCGCAGGGTGCTCACCCGCAATTTGTTTCGCAGCTTCCGCCATTGTGTACCTCCGTTACTTGATCATCTCATCTCGTCACAGGACACGCCCTCGAACCGGATGCGGAATTGCCCATCATGCGTGTTGATGTCGAGCGGTCCCTTCGTCCATGCGTTCCGCAAAACGTAGGACGTGCCGTTGATCAGTTCTGCCGTGACCGTCACGTCAGTCAGATTTTCGAGTGCTTCGAGCGACACTTCCGGCAGCGTGCTCACGTCGCCCTCGATGTACGGCACACGCGGCAATTCCTGATAGCCGTGGACATAATCCTGTCCGGCGATGCCTGTGCGCTCGACCGGCGTTGCCGACACGGTCAGGTTGCCTTTGAGCGGCAACATGCCGCCGTCATACTTCAGATAAGCTGTGCCTGCGAAGGGTCCTTGCGGCATGGTGCTCTCCTACTTCGGGGTGAACAGTGTGTTGCGATGATCGAGGATCGCGGCAACCTTATAATCGGGAAGCAACTGCAGAATATCCTCGCGCATTTTGTCGTTGAGGGTTTCGATCAGCATCGGGGGGATGTTCTGTCTGATTGTCGCCATCGCACCTTTTAATACAGAAAGCTCGTGCAGTTCCACGTCAATTTTGATGGCCCCGACATTTGCAAACTTAAAGTCGTCAATCCGCACAACGTCAACCGTCAGACCATCGGTATGGCCCTTGATCCCGGCCTCCAGCGATGCCCCGGTTGTCAGCGGCGTATGTCGGCTGAAGTGCAGGTCGGCAGTCCCAGAATAATCCGACACCGCCGCCCGATGGCGTTCGACGCTGACCTTGTTCACATCCGCGTTTATCCCAAGTCGCCAGTGATTTGCGGGCATCGGCTCAAACGCAATCGGCTTTGCGCCGCGCATCGCCGCAATGATCGAGAACAGGCCGGTGTACGCGCCAATGTCGAGCGCGATCATTTCCGGCTTCACCATTGCGGCCCACGCCTTCAGGCTTTCCGGCTCGAAACCGTCGCCATTGCTGATGTGGATCGCCTGCCGGTCGTTGTCCTCGATGATTTTGATCTTCAGATCGTCAACGCCGATGATCATGACCATGCCTGCTGCACCCACGGTATCGGACAGTTGTGCGGCTTATGCCTGCCACCGAAGTTGATGATCGCCGCCTTCGGAGGCACACCGGCCAACTGTCTGTAATTGCAAAAGAAACCACTCGGCAAGAGCTTCTGTAGATAGGCCGCTGCCGGATACAATTCCTCGATGCACGCCTGATCACCATAGCGCGCGTGCTTCGACATCAGCGCATCGCGTCGGCCATCGAACCGTCGCCAGATAAACCCGGCCTGCCCGCCGCCGATCACCATCACGCTCGAATTGTACCTGCAGGGGTACTGCGGATTGACTGACCGCCGCGTATAATTCTCGCAGATTGCGAATTCGCCAGCGACATTGGCCAGCGGCACAATGCTGTTGATGACGACACTATCGAGGTCGAGATAGACGACCTTCCTGTCGCCGCGCCATTCCGGGGCAAACAGCATCATCTTGCCCCACCACCCCTGCAGCCCGATTTGACCTATGTCAACGAACGCTATGCCATCGCACCGATCTGGCTGATCGGTCAGGCAGATCATCGTGTATTGACGGTCGAGGTGCCGCGCGACCATGTTGCGCAACCGGATGACGTACTCCATCCCGTACATTTGTCCGGTGCGGACGCAGGCCACAATCAGGTCATTTGCCATAATTGTAGAACCACGCCAGCATCCGGTCCGCGACTTTGCCCCACGTCTGCTCGCGCGCGATCTTCGCTGACTGCCAAAAGTCAATGTGATCGAGGATCGCGCCCCACGGTGCCCGCACACCCTGATACTGAATGTTGCGGATCGTATCGAGCCGGTCTTGATAGACCAGCCCGCTTGATGCGGCGACCGTCGCGCCGCAGTAGGCCAACTCCAGACAGGTCAGGCCGACGCTCTCCTTGTGTGTCACGACATAGACGCTCGTCTGCCGGTATTCGGTGCAGATGTCCTCGAACGGGACATGCTTGCGGTCGAACGGCCTGAAGGACGGATTGCGGATGTCGATGTCCTCTGCGCCGCCATTGACCAGCCGCCGCAACCGGATCGAGCGATAGCGTTCCTGCCAGCCGCCGAACCGGGCGAACGTCACCGCGTCGATTGTCACCGCTTCGGTGATGTCTGGCGTGCCCTGCTTGTAGTACGGATGATCAATGAGAACGCGAAGCTCGCCGCGCTTCTGATCCGGGTACAGAAGCTCCGGGTCCGCTGCCCATCCGATATAGTGGTTTGTCTTTTGATAGCGGCCCCAATCGCGCGTGCGCGTGGCATCGTCCCTGAACATGAAATTGCAATCGACGCCCGCCATGTGTTGCATCAGGTACTCATGCACGAGGCCATCATGCATCTGTGTGACTGCGCCTTTGACTTTGCCGGACAGGATCGCCGCACAGCCGACCGGCATGTGCGTGAAGTAGCGCAGGCCAAGGGCCAGCACATGATCGCAGCCCTGCGGGTTCACGTCCGCAAAATAAGTTAGCGGATCAGAGGGCTTGTTCTCGATGAAGTGCAGTTCGACGCCGCGCTTGCGCAATTCGCGCATCAGATAGAACGCCTGCACGCCAGTAAAATTCTTGACCTTGCGACGATCCTGAATGTCGGGTCCGACCACGAGCAGCTTCATGTGCCGCAACTGTCCAACTCGGCACGCCACTCATCAGCAAACGCATCGTGCTCGTGACCGGCCATGTTTGGCGTTCCTGTCGTGAAATGTACGAGCTTTGCAGAGGGATCGTGCGGGACTTCACCAACGAGATGGTTCCAGCGCGAATCAAGCTCGCCAATGTCATTGTCGTCAAGCCATGTGAACTGATGCAGCCATAGGCCGCGCTCACGATTGATCACGTCCGGCGTCAGTTTGCGCGTTTTTGGATGATCGCAATTCCACAACACCACGCTCGACCAGTTCTTGCGTGCATAGGCGGTCTGTATCTGTCCGTCCATTTTCACCGTGCTACTCGGCTGATGATTGTGCTTCACCACCATGCACGCCTTCGTTTTGTCGGCGCACGCCAGCAATTCCATCAGGTCAGCGCGCGCCATGACATCGGCGTCCGCAAACACCGCCAGTCCGCGCTGCTGCAGATGCGGGACCAAAAAACGGCTGATGGCGAACTCAGTCGCCATCGGTGCCTGCGAGATGACATCCCACAGCCTGCCGTCGCGCACCTCTGTCGGCCTGCTGTATAGCCCGCGCGATTTCAACTGACTGAGTACCAAGCCTTTTAGCTTGACGGGTTTTGACAGCCGCCGCCGTATCGAGCGCAGCGCCACAGCAAAGCCTTCTGTCTCCGCTGGCCTCTCATCGAAGCCAATCCAGATTGTCGGGATGGCTTCTGGTGTAGCCATTCACAGGCCCCCATTGCCCCGAACAAACTCGACGCCATCTTCCAGCGGCATTGTCGGGAAGCAGGTGATGCCGGAATTCGGGCAGGCGTTGATGACGCGAATGTTATTGTCATTCAGGTACGGCAGATAGCTGTCGAAGTGCTTCGACCACTCCAGCCAGTTCGCCGCGCTCTGCGCCATCTTGCGTTTATAATGCTGATCGTTGTGCCGCATCGGTACGCCGCTGACCATGTGGCCGACAGCGGTGTCAGGATTGTAATCGAAACCGAACAGCCCAATTTCCTTGGCGCGTTTGTGCAGCGCGATCTGCAGTGCCCCATAGCCGGACGTGCCGCCGCCGTAAATTTCACCGGGGCTTTCCGAGATACCTTCACCCTCCAGCCGCCGCAGGAATGTGACGTTTGACGATGGCGGCGGGCCGGTCTTGTCGAGTTGCTCGACCGGTACAGCCCAATAGACCCGGCTCTGCACGTTTGCGAGCTTGTCACGCCAGTCCATGTAGCGCGGCATGTCGAGACCAAAGCCTGCGTCAGCCCACGGAATATCGAAGATCGTGCCCTTGACGGCGAGAACGTGCGCGCCGCGCAATCGCTCGAAGTCAAAGCCAATCAGCGACGTGCCGCCAGCGACGATTGCGACCGGCCTGTCGTTCCAGAACGGTGAGGTGATCTTGCCGTAGAATTCCACGCCGTATCTCCACAAAAGAACAGGCCCGCATCGTTGCCAAAAGCGATGCGGGCCTGCAAGCGGTCAGTGCGTGTCTTATCTACGCTTCGGTCCGGCCTGACTTTCGCCGGGGGCGTAGTACCAGCCTTCATCGGTGTTGATACCCCACCCGCCGCCCTCTGGAGCCTTTTTGACGGTCAAGGTGACTGACAAGCCGGGGCCTTCCTCAACCGGAGGCGGCTGATCGACTGGCGGCAGCACAATCGGATGCTCCGGGTGTGGCAAATCACCCGGCAAGGTGTGGTCGGGGTGCGGTGGCGCACCGGGACCTCCCGGCATCGGACCGCCGCCGACTTGCAGACCAGTGATCCAAGCGTAGCCGACAATCGTTGCCGGATACGGCTTGACGCTCTTGTCGCGCGGATAGACGGTAACCTGCATTGAAACGGGCACTTGCATAGAAATCCTCCTTTGTTTGTCTCAAGGTGATAGCACGCCTTCATCACGTTGCGATGGCGGTATCGACCCCACGATTGTATTGCAAGCGGAATTGCGCGAGCACAGCGAAAATCCGCAACTGATTGATGAGGTCGGGCGGGTACAGAACATTGACCCTGTTCGGATCGTTCGGATCACGCTCGACAATCAGATTTGCCTTGAACGCCTGCGCATTCTCGACACGCCCCAAGAATTCATCGAAGCGATACTGCGCGATGAGTTCCGCCTTGATGATCTTCGGCGTGACGATAGCCTGACCAGCACCGAAGCGGGTGCCGTCATCAGCCAGCTTGTGACGCGGATATTTCGATGTGATCGCATGACGTTGCGAGCGGAACAGCGCCGCCAAGGTGGCGAGCGTCGGGACAAGCTCGTAGGCATCATCCCCTTGTCCGTACAGGTTCTTTTGATATGTCGTGCTCTCCCGCTTGATCGCCGGGATGTTGTCGGCATTGATCGCCTGAGTTGCGATGCCGACCCACGACAAATCGTTCATCATCCGCATGGTGAACCGCTGATGGCGCGGTGCCGGTAGACATCCCTCCATCGCAAGCGTCTGCAGCGGTCGAGCCGGATCATTGACCAGCGCGCGTGCAGCCTTGGCTGTATAGGCTGCGGCCCAACACCATGCCGGTGTTGGAGAATTTGCCTCCACGCCCATGATCGAGACGACGCCGGAATTGTTGCTCGGCCCGTACTGCAATAGACTGCTATAGCCAGCCTGATCGCCCTGTGTCTCGGTGCCGTGCTTTGCCGCGAACACATGACCGTAAAGCTGGCGCATCCAGCCCCACCGTCCGTTGTCGCTGAACCCGTACTCCATCTCGATTAGATTGAGCGAGTTGCTGTCGGTGAAGCCCATAGCAACGTACTCGTAAGGCTCATCGCCCATGTTGGTGATCGCCTGACTGATGTCCGGCGTCCCGGTGCCGCCAGACAGCTTGTGCGACGGCAGCGTGATCGTCAGACCGATTGGCACCTGCTCTGCCGCCAGCGCGCCGCCGTAGGCAAAGCGGATGTCGATGTCGTTGCCAATCTCACCTTTAAATTTTGCGGTGACATGGACAATCGGATCGCCGCTCGTGGCCTGCGTAAGTGTGACCGGCATCGACAGGTCCTTGTTGACCGCCGCAACGATGTTCGATGCGACAACGCCGGGAGCCTCTCCCACCTGCACGAGCACCGGCACCATGCGACCGGCGATGTAGACCGGCAGCGTGCCAGCCGCAGTCGCAGGCGTTGCAATGGTGAATTGCCCGCTTGCCGCCACGCCGGAAGCGGGTTCCTCAATCGGAATGCCCCAAAGCTCCTGCGCAAAATTGTTGCGCAGGAAGTATTCGGCCATGCCGTCAAGCTGTGAGCCATAGCCGAACAGGAGCCGCGCATCGGCCTGCGATGCAATCGGGACAGGAACGTCTTTTGGTGCTGTGCCGGTCGGCAGCTTGTAGCCGATCAAAAGCGACGGCAACCGCGAGCGCGGATATCCGGCCATGCTTGGATCGACCTCGACCCAGTAAAGCGGCATCCGCCAATTTGCGGGGATTTGATTAAAGGATACAGGCATCGTCGTGGCTCCTTTCATGAGCCGGGGGTGGTGCGGGTCCTGCCCGCGTTAAGTGTCGCTCTCTATGTCGTACTCTCGATCCAGTTGCGGCGTGCCCGCATCGGCATGCGCCTTGTCGGGGAATTGCGTGGTGATGTGAATGTGCTCCAACCAGTCGGGCACGGCAGGCGGGAAGTAGCTGCTGAATTCCATCGTCATCTCGACCCTGATTTCAAACAGCGTTGTTTCCCCCACCTTGGCATACTGCGAAACACGGTCCATCGCGGTGATGCCTTCGGTAAGCCCGATGAAATCGGGGCTTGTCAGCAGGATGTCGTCAATCTCCGACATCATGTTTTCAAGCGGATAGAGCATATTCTGCTCATCAGTCTCGGCATGCACCGCGCCGGAAAACCCCAATGTCAGTTGATGCTTGAACCTCGGCTCGGCATGATTGGCGTGCTCATCCTGTTCGCGCCGCTCGCGCAGAATGTGTACTGCCAGTATCGGCAGATCACCCGGTGTCACCTGCAGCATCGGCGTGTTGCGATAGGTCTTGAAGCGCGTGCCAAAACCTTCCTGCAACAGGGCCATCGCTTTTGTCTGAATTTTGCTGGCGTAGTGGCTCATGGCGGTTCCTTTGTACGCAGCAATAAGGTCGCGCCACCTTGCCCGTCGAGGTCGCTGTCACCAATCCAATACTTCATGCCGAATGCCGGATGCCGCTGGTCGATGATTTCGACAATGTCGCCGCGATCTGGCGGAATGTCGAAGTCACGCAGCCGGATGCCCAACGAAGTCTGCTGATCGGAAAAGATCGTTTCGTCCTGCATGACCACGTCAACGGGCGCGGATGAATAGATGCCGCGCGCGATCACAGGCGCGGCTTCCGGCTTTGTCTGCGCCAGCGTGAATTTGACGAGGATCGAAAAAATGTCCTCGCATGGATTAAGCACCAATGCGTCGAAGTCGATCATGCGGGCACCTTGCATTCGACATGCGACCACAGCGACACCGCATCGCCCATCGTTGACGTAACGGTCGCGGTCAGGACGTAGATTACTCCCGGCAGCATTCCAGTCACCCGCTGCGTTGTCTTTGTGCCAAGATAAACAGGCGGCTCACTGATGCGGCTGGCGGCGTCCGGGTCTGACTGTTGACTTCTGTTAGAGACGGAGCAGACCCAAGCTACCGACGCGATGCTGTCACCCGGCTGCAGGTCATTGACGAAGTCGAACGAGTATCGTTCGCTCTCGCCAGTGTCCGATGGATCGAAGTCCCTGCCGACATACATCACGCATCCTCCAGACTTCTGACGCGCGTGCCATAGTTGTTGATGAATTCGCGCGGACGCCTGACCGGATAGCGAAGCATGCGGACCCGTTTGCCGCCCTGAAGTTCGCGCACGCGGTGATCCGCGCTGCGCAGGATGTGGCCATCAGCTTCTTCAATGTCTGGCGGGGCAGATGTCATGAAGGCGGCATCGGCGGCTTCGGTGGCGGCGAACACCCCCTGCGTTGAAACATCCGCCACAATATCGGTGCTGTCCGGGGCTTCGCCTGTCTGCATGACGGCGTTGTTAATCGTCTCGCCCGCCAGCGCGATATTGTCGGCGGCTTCGGTCGCCGCCAAGCTGCCGGTCGTTGCCATCGGCGCGGTGAAGGCAGCGGTGTCGGCAGCTTCGGTCGCGGCTAATGCGGCCAGCCAGCGCGTCTGTCCGGCCATGACGGCTGTGTCCGCCGTCTCGCCTGCGGCCAGCGGTCCAGTCGATGTCACCTGTGCTGCAACCGCAGCGGTGTCCGCCGCCTCGGTCGCGGCCAGCGTGCCGCCGATACCAGCACCGACAATCGAGCCGCCGCCCGCGTAACTGTCTGCCACCTCGGTCACGGCCAAAGTGCCGATACCGTAGATGCCCGCCGTGATGGCAATGCTGTCCGCCGCTTCCGTCGCAACGATCACGCCGGTCGCAACGATGCCGCCGCTCATCGCAGCAGCATCGGCAACCTCACCTACTGCCAGCGTGCCGGTTGCGACAATGCCGCCGCTGATAGCCGCGCCATCTGCCGTCTCGCCTGCTGCAAGGGTCGCCAGCCAGCGCGCCTGCGCGCTAACGGATGCTGTGTCGGCGGCTTCCGGGGCGCTGAGAGTGCCGGTGCCGATGGTGCCGCCGTTCATCGCGGCGGCATCAACGGCCTCGCTGACTGCCAGATCGCCGGACACCGGGACAAGGACCGCGCCATCGAATGCCGCCGTGTCTACACTCTCATTGCTCGCCAGCGTGCCGGTGAGTTCGGGCCATGCGACAGCCCCGGCCATTGCCGCGCCGTCAGGGCTTTCCGTCCCCGCCATCGGGCCGGAAATGACCGGCAGCGTTTCCCTGAAGGCGACATAGGCGCTGGCATAGATCGCGCTGACGTATGTCGGGTCAGAGGGATCGCTGGTGGAAGATGAAATATGATGCTCGGCCCGCGCGCACATTTCACCGGTCGTGCCGGTCGTCGCGCTGTTGCCGTTCGCCCACGCGGTCCAGTTCGTCGTCGGCGTCAGGTTTGTGTTGTTGCCGACCTGAGCGGCGATACCGCGAACATTGAGCGTTGGAACGCTCGCTGTCGTAACATTGAGCGAGCCGGGATCGGCTCCGGTATTGTTGACCAGAACGCCCGGTGTTCCTTCGATCACAATCGTATTGCCCGCCGCCAGTGAGAAGTGACGAGCCGTCATTGCGCTCGCGTCGGAGTTCGTCGAACTGGTGAATGTCGCGGTGATTGTCGCACCGAGAGCAATAGCGGCGGTGGCGAGTGTGTACCAGATCGAGCATGACGCGCCCGCCTGCGCCGCCAGCGCGTTCGCGATCTGCTTTGCCTTTACCCAAGTATTTGGCGTGCCGGAATTCTGCACGCTGGCGACGGCTAGATCGTCGCCACCGTTGGCGTTGTTATCAACCGCGAGGACGACAACGACCAACTCTCCCACCGCAACTGCGGCGGCGGTTGTCAGGGCAAGGCTCACCTGATTGTTTGCAGTCGAGCCTGTCGCGCCAAGCGAGCCAAGGTCTGCAAAGGCCATTCATCGAACCTTCACGGAGAATGAGTAATCGTGCCGGAATTGATAGTCACGGTCTGCCCGCTCGAAATTGCAACCGAGTTCAGGTTGATGTCTGAACCGGATGTGCCAACAGTCAATCCAGTAACGATGACGGTGCCACCGCCATCCTTGATGCGCGCAACCGCAGCCGTCCCGGTGTTGCCCGCCGTGCCGGACTTCGGCACACCAAGCATCGTCAGCACCGCAGGGGTGCCAGCAACGCTGAAACTCGGATCACCTAGCGTGACGACGACCAGCACCGCCGCATAAGCAGCGGTGCATATTTCAAGTGTTGCCGCCGCAGCATTGGCGTCGATTGCGGTCAGCACCGCATTCATCCGCGTGGTTTGCAGTGACCCGGCATAGCTGACTGTCATTGTGACGCTCCTTCAAAGGGGGCGGCGCGGCGTTTTGACTACACGCCGCGCCAGTCGTTGTGGGCCTCTACCGCCCGCGTCCGCGAGTGTGCGGCGGTTCGGCCTGTTCGGTGCTACGGCGCGTACCGCCTTCATCTTCGGCACTGCGGCGCGTGCCACCTTCATCGGCTTCCTGCGTCTCCAGAATTGCAGGTGCCGAACCGGTAACGGTGCCGCGTTGCAGAACGGCAGGCTTCGTACAGATGTTGAGCGCGTTCATCTGCGTGTCGAAGTTGATGCCCTTGTCGTTCGGCATCGGATACTGCTTCACATAACGGGGCTTGCCCATCGTGTTGACAGTCTCGATGTAGTCGGCTGGTGCCCAAAATGTCGCGAACAAACTCGGCACGCCGGTCGGATAGAAGTAGCAGGCGTTGGCCTCGACCATCGGCACCGTGCCGACATAGCCGCGATAGTTCGTCCATGTGATGCCGCCAAACGTGAATGCCCCCCATGTCTGCCCTGCAGTGACGTACTGCGTTGCAAGCTCACGCCCCTGCATGGATGCAATGTAGGTGCCGCGCACTTCGGCGTTCTTGACCAGCGCGTCGAAGAAGTCATCACCACAAATTGCCTCGACGCCGCTGAAAGTGTTGCCATCGAGTGCCTTGCCCACGTTGCGAACGATTGTGGCGCACAGCAACCGGAAGGACCCATCATTCGCGGTCGAGCCAAGGTTCATGTTGATGACGGTCGGCACCGGAATGCCGTACTCGGCATAGAGGTCGAGCGTGGTGCCATCCGCATAGGTGACGACGCCCTTGATCGCCCCGACACGCGCGTGCTCCAGCGTGTATTCGAGCGACTGACCGGACTGCTGCATCCGCTCACCGACTTTTGTCATCACGCTTTCGACTGCGTCCTCGGAGCCAAAAGCGCGGACGCCCTGCACTTCCTCGGCCATGACAGCATCGTTGATTTCAAAATGCGGCACGATCAGCATCCGCATGTTGCGCCGCGCACGCGGCATGGTGCGACCGGGACCGCCGCGCGGTGACGGAGCGATCAGGGTCAGCGTGTTGTTCTTTTCCTCGATGCTCACCGCCGTCACGGCGATGGAGCTTTCCGTGAAAATCCCCTTGCTGCTGATGTAGCCGGGGACGAACTTCAGGTTGTTGACTGCCAATGACAGCGGCACCACACCGAAGGCATCGCTGCGAAAGATGTCGAGCATTGTCGTGTTCCTTTCTATGCTGCCTCGCGGTCAGCGTTGATGGTGTCCGCTAGATGCGGCACTTGATGCCTTTGGTTGCCAGCGTCGTAACGCCGACTGCCTGTTCGGCGGTTGACATTGCGCCCCAATCAATCAGGCGCAGGTTCACTTCGGCATTGTTCGACAGCACCGCGATCCGCAGGCCATTGGCGGTGTCGATTGAGGTGCCGCCGTAGAGTGCCAGTGCCTCGCAATCTGCGCCAACCGCAGCGACGGTGTAGGTCGCCGGTTTGTCGGTAGTCGCCGCCGCCGTCCGCTTCAGCGGCTGGCCGACACGAACAGTGATCGGGTGCGCGAGGAAGCCGTTGTCGCGCGACTGGTGCCCATTGCTCTCGGAGAGCACGAACTCTGCGGTGTGGGCCTTTTCCGTCTGGAGAGGAAACTGAGACATAGTGCGTTCTCCTGTTCAGCCCTTACTGCGGGCGTTGAGTTTGTCCGTGATCTTTCCCCACATCGTCGCAGGGACCTTGCTCTGATCCATCAGCGGATGATGCGGCATGATCTGCTGCTCGGTGATGCGCAGCGCCAGCAGTTCCTTACGAACGTCCTCTGCCGGTGTCGCCGCCCTCACATAACCGCCGACCCGTTCCGGCTTTCCAGCCAGCACGCACAGATCGGTGACGGCTGCGACGTAGCTCTTGTGTTCCTCGATGCCCTGCTGCTTGGCAGCATTGAGGTCCACCACCTTCGCTCTTGCCGGTTGCGGTGCCTCCGGGTTCGGAAGTTCGGGCGGCGGGTCTGCCGGTGGATCGGTAGGAGGACCCGAAGGCGGTGTTTGCGGGATCGCCTCCGGGTCCGCAGGGTCTGCCATCAGGGGAGGTACACCGTCCGGCTCGCCTGTCTGTGCGCGGAAGCGTTCCGCTGCCGCTTTCGGGAGAAGCCGCAATGAAAACTTCGCGGCCATCTTGACTTCCTTCACGACCTCATCGGCATAGCCAAGCTGCTTGGCTTCGGTCGCATCCATCAGCCGGTCCTCTTTCAGGAGAGCCTTGACTTTGCCCGCTGGCTGGCCGGAGCGCGCCGCATAGGTCGCGATGATTGACTTGTCGATCCGGTCAAGATCGTCGGCAATCGCCCGCATGTCGTCTGCCGTCCCCATCGAAAAACCGGATGCGTTGTGCAGAAGCAGAAACGAATTTGCTGGCATGATGATCTTGTCTGCCGCCATCGCGATGTAGGACGCAATCGATGCGGCAATGCCGTCAACCCGCGCGGTCACTTTTGCCTTGTGATTTTTCAAGGCATTGTGGATTGCCACGCCATCGAACACATCCCCGCCCGGTGAGTTGATGCGCAGGGAGATGCTGTCGATGTCGTCGCCAAGCGCGTTCAGATCGTCAACGAACTGCTTCGCGCTGACCGCGTCCTCATTGAACCATCCCGGCTGACCAATTTCGTCGTAGATGACGATTTCAGCGGCATTGTTGTTAGCCTGCATCGTGTACCACGGTCGCATTGTTCCGCCTCCTTATGCTGCTTCGCTATCGGAAGCGGCCTGATCGGCGGCTTCCTGTGCTTGATCTGCTGCGGCCTGATCGGCGGCATCCTGCGCGGCCTGATCTGACGGTGCCATTACCTGCGTGGCCGATGCGTAGACAGTCGGGAATGCGAGGTCGAGTTTCTCTGCACGCTCGTTGTCGGCCTTGATGCGCAGGTCGTTCTGCTCGGGATCGAAGCCTTCGGCCTCGATCACGTCGCTGCGTGACTTGAAACCGCTGTCCACCGCCAGCTTTTCCGCCTGCCGATCCTTCAGTGGATCGACCCAATCATTGCGCTGCGGTATCCATTTCGCGCGCTGATACTCTGACTGCCGCAGCAAGTATTCGGTCGGGCTTATCGGCAACGCTTCCGACAACACCGCCGTGTCGAGCCATCTGCGCCAGATCGGAGCGCACATCTGAAACACAAAGATGTTGTGCTGGAACTGCTCCAGCTTGCGCCGGTACTCGACAATCGAGCCGCGCAGCGATGAGTAGTTGGCCCGCCGCAGGTCCGAGGTGCAGAGCGAATAGGGGATACCAAGCGCACCGAACACCGCAAGCTGCTGCCTGTACTGATAGGCTTCATAGGTGCCGCCGACATCCGCAGGCTCGGAGAATTTGATGTCCTCTCCCGGCAACAGCGTCTGCAGCGTGCCGGGTTCAAGCCCTGACAGGCCGATGCCCTCCTGCTCTGCGGAAGTGTCAACGCCGTCAATCGGCAGCACGTCCTCCGGTGCCGGTGAGGTGACGAAGCCAGCGAACATCGCTGCGATGCGTTTGCGTTCAAGCTCGGCGTCATCGTACTGATCGAGAAAGAACAGCCGGATCAGCGCAGGCGTGACCAGCGGAACGCCGCGCATCTGACCGGGGCGCGTGCATTTGAAAATGTGCAGCACCTCCGACGCCGGGACGCGCACCGGGTTCATGCTGCTGACCGCCTCGATTGGCATGTCGCCGGGGTGGATCGGATAGAACCAGTAAGCTGCGCGGGCACCGAGAAAATCTAGCTCGATGCCGTTCATGATCCAGTTGCCGTTTGTGGCCTGCATGTTCAATTGATAGGGACACATCTCGCTTTCGAGCAGTTGCAGTTGCATCGGCACGAGAAAGCCATCCGACACCCGGCGCGGTCTGTATCTGACGAAGCACTCGCCCGCTTCAAACAGTGCGCGGCCCACGATTGTCTGCAATCCGTAAAAGTCGGCCAGCCCGTCTGCATCGCATTCGTCTATCCAGTCCATCCACAGCTTCATGATCGCCTCGCGCAGATCGGGATTTTCGGTGAACAGCGATGACGGCTTGATGCCGGTGCCGATGAGGTTCGCGCAGAAGCTCTCGCAAGCCGCGTTTGCGTGCGGGTTGTTGCGCAGCACATCGCGCGTGCGGGCGCGCAGCGTATTGCCGGACGAAGTCAGGATGACGTTGACGGTGTTCTGTGTCGGGGTCCAGCCCTTCAGACGGCGGCGCATTCCACCGCCATCAAAGCCGGTGCTCCATACCGGAGCCTGATTGCGATACTCGCGGCTCGGCGCGATGAAGCGGCCAAGTATTCCTTCCGATAGCATGTTGCGAAGCGCGCCCATCAAAGCCCCTTGTCGGACGGCGATGTCATGCGGACCTGCTTCATGCGGATGCCGCCGTACAGTTCGTCTTTCATCGCGTTGAGGATTTGCCGAAGCTCGTTGAGCGAACGGAAGTCGGTACGCTTGTCGCCGTAGCCAGCACCTTCGACGCCGGAACTGATAATTGCCTCAAGCGTGTCGATCTGCGTCTGCGTCACCATTTGCTGAGATGGCGAAGCCGATTTCTTTTTTCCGAACGGATGTGAGCCGTGCATTCAGCGGAGCCATCACGCTCCAAGGTAATTTGACCTGATGATGCGTCTGCGTCGTCCTCTGACGGCAACGGACGGCAACGGTGCTGCTACCTCGGATGGGGTTTCCGGCTTCCTGCCAGCTTCACCTGTACTGCCCTTGTCGGCCTTTTGCAATGGGATGCGCTGCACGTTGAGCAGATAGCCAGCCGCCGCCTGCATCGCCTCACAGTCGAAAAAGTGATTGTCGCGCGACCGCTGTACCCATTCGACCTTGCCGGTCGGCTGCTTCAGCCGCGCCTCGCTGACGACCTGATGGCAGTAGTCGTCGTCCACGCCCTTGAACAGATGCCAGCCGCCGATACGATCTTCCGGCCATCTAAGCCGTTCATGTACCCAACTTTTCCAGTGATCGGTGTCGAGCCGCACAAGGTCCAGCCCGAACTTTGCGGCACGGCCATCCTTCCGGCTGACCTCGATCTTGCTGAAAATCAGCGGGGTCCGCATGGGGGCCGACGATCCCTTTGTCGGCCTCACCCTGCGCATGAAGCGGCGGCAGAACTCGTACACCCGGTTGAGCGGCAGCGTGTCGGTCTTGCCCGGTCGGAAGCCGCTGTCAATGAAGGCCAGCTTGATCGGCAAGCCATCCACCGGCTGTGACACAAGATCGCCAAGCGCGCCCCAAATTTCTTCCTCGCTGGTGTCGCCGCGCAGGTAGCCGTAGTTGATCAGCCATGATGTTGCGCGTGCGCCCCATCCGCGAATGACCCACGGTATCGAGTGTCGCTGCACGTCCGCCGTCAGCGTCAGGTAGAGCACGTCCTCTGGCACCTCGCCGCGCTTGTACGTCGCGGCATGCGACTTTTCCTTTAGCTCCATCCACTCTGGCACTTCGCCGCCGCCCGGTGAGTACAGTTCACCGAAGCCCGCATTGATCGCCTGCTGCACCATCGCATCGTCGCCGGACTGCTGCGCCTCGACCACGACCGCCACGCGCTCACCAAAGGTGACGAACGGCGATGCCAGACCCGATACCCAAAAGGAGATTGTCTTGCTCTCGGTGAAGCCGCCGCGAATGATCCCGCTTTTGTCAACCGCCTGACCGGGTGCGACGTAGCGGCCTCGCGCGTTCATGTCGGCCTTGTGCTCATCGGTGATCACGCCGCCGCAACGCGGGCATTCAAGGAATGTCGCGCGTGCCGCTTCGAGCGGTGCCGCCTTCAACGGATAGCGCAGGAGATTAAAGCGCGGAACGAAGTATTCCTCGCAATGCGGGCACGGCCAGCACCAATGATGCCGCGTGCCCTGCTGCCACAGTTGCCAGATCGGACTTTCGATGTCCTCTGCCACGGCGATTTCCCAAAAGAACAGACCGGACGATGGCTCCTGCACCGCCCCGACCCTGCCGCGCTTCGGTGTCGATGTCACCACGCAAACGAAATCGGCGTAGGTGTCGCCGCGCCGTTCGACCAGCCCAAGCGGTCCGCCCATCTGATTGACGTTGTCGCGCATCTCATCGTACTCATCCACCAGTGCGAGCACGGCAGGGTCGGACTTCAGCGCGGTTGACGATCCTGAGTGCGCGAGCCGGAATGGCACGCCTGCCACAATCTTGCGCGTCTTTGTCATGCGCTTGCCGCGTGCGACCTTCGCCATCAGCGACGGTGCCTCGTCCAGCAACGCCATGACGCGCGGCTCGAATTGCTCCGTGAGGAATTGCTTGTTCGGTCCAACGTACAGGATAGGACCCGGCCTCTGATCGAGGCGCTGACCTGCCACGTCAAGCATCGCTTCCGATTTGCCGGTCTGCGCCCCGAACACCATGACGACGCGCTTGTAGACGCCGGATGCGATGACCCGTTCCGGCTCGATGACGTAGGGTGTCAGGTGCGGATCACGCGGTCCCGGCACCGCTGCTGTCGGCGGGTACGTCCGGTTTGTCGCTGCCCACAGGTCCGGCTCCGTTGGCTCTGACGGCATCATCAGTGCCGCCACTCGTCTCCAACCGAATGGCCTGTGCCAGTGCATGCTCTGCGATGCGCCTAAGTCGAGCATTGACCTCCCTCTCGATGATGCGCCGCTGTGTCAGGTCGCGCGTGACTGACGCCGCTATGCCTGCGAATTCGCTTCGCACTGTGCCACAGATGCTGTCAATCATGTCCTCGTAGGCGTCAAGCGGAACCAGCCTACCGAGACGCTGCGCTGTCCGTATCTCGATGTCGCGCGCTTTTGCGTCCTTGATGCGGCTGTCCGACGCCGATTGCGTTGACCTGCGATCCTCATCGCGCAAAAAACGGATGTAGCCGCCACACGCCTCGATCCAGTTGTACTTGCCGCGCTCGACCGGCTTGAACCAGCCTCCCGCCGCAAGCTGCCCGATCCGCGCCCCGGTGATGCCAAGGCAGTTCGACAATGTCGCGGTGTCGGTGATTTCGCGCATCTTGCGGCTGTAGCGGGCAAAGCCCTGCACGAGGTCTTTGATCCAGTACAGGCCCGGTGCCGCCTGACTGAACGCGCCATCCCGTTCCAGCCGTTTCAGGTCTGCGGGCGTTTCGAGCAGGAGCAGCATCATCGCCTGTTCGCTCGTGACCTGTCCGGCCTCCGGTTCGCCAGCCATTCCTTAACCCTCCGTTTCAGGCCCCAAACCGGGCCGTTGGAACAAAACAGGTGCGCCATGCGCCCGATGAATACAGCCCATGAGAAGCGGGAGAAAAGAGAAGCATGGCTTTACAAGCCGCCGTTGCCGCTGGCATGGTCTTTTCACACCGGGAACAGCCCCGGCCCAACAGGAGCAAGCCAAAATGGAAAACCTCGCGCATCTGACTTTCGGTTGTGAGTTTGAAGTATTCTTTCCGAATAATCCACGCCATCGTTTCGGGGAACGGTCCGCCAGCGCGGAAGTGACCCGCCGCACCGGGTTCCGGTGGGACATTCACGGCGACGGCTCGATCCGCGACAATACCGGCTCCCGCACCGGAATTGAATTCGTGTCCCCGGTGTTGCGCGGTCAAAGCGGCCTCGACCAAGTTGCGGCTGTTGCCAACGCGCTCCGCGACATGGGTGCTCAGGTCAACGCCTCGTGCGGCTTTCATGTGCATGTCGGCGCGGCAGGGAACGACCTGACCTTTTTCAAAAATCTCGTGAAGCTGTACGCCTCCTACGAGCGTGAAATTGACGAAGTGATGCCGGTGTCGCGCCGCAGCAACAACGCCGGTTTCTGCCGCAGCCTGACCAACATCAACTTCGCCGTGATCGACCGCGCGACTTCGTTGCGCGGCCTGATCAGCGAAGTTGCCCGCTCTGCCGGGGCTTCGACCGACCGCTATGTGAAGCTGAACCTCGCGGCGATGGATCGGCATCAGACTGTCGAGTTTCGCCATCACAGCGGAACTGTTGACGCGGTCAAGGCGGTCAACTGGATCATCCGCTGCCTGCAACTCGTGACTGCGGCAAAGGAGGGCAATGTCGCCGCCGCCCCGCAGATCGCGCGTGAGTATGCCCGCTTCGCTTTCAAGACCCGCGTCGTGATCGAGATGATCAGCCGACCGGAGGGCGCGACCACTGCCGAACTGTGCGCCCGCGCGGGTGCCCGCCGCATGGGTGTCAAACGCCACGCGCGGCTCGCCGGGTTTGGCTACCGCAAGCGCGGCAAGCGGTACTTCATGGTGACGCACTCTGACGCGCCGGTTGTCAGCAAGCCGCTCGATGAAGTGCTGAACGCCACTGCCGAGCAGCGCGAATTCTGGAACCAGCGCCGTGAGGCTCTGCGGAGGGCGCGCTAGTCGCGGCTCGCCCGGTGTCCCTCCCATGCGGAGGGACACAGCGGGTGTGCCACTTCCGGCAAACCAAAACTGATGGAGCAAGCCAAAATGTTGTACTTCGCTTACGGATCAAATCTGAACCTCGACCAGATGTCGCGGCGGTGTCCGAACGCCGACCCGGTCGGCGGGTTCGTGCTGCAAGATTGGAAGCTGGTGTTTCGCGGTGTCGCGGACATTGTGCCGGAAGCCGGTCAGTCGGTTCACGGCGGGCTGTGGAGGATCACGCCAGAGTGTGAAGCCTACCTCGACCGCTATGAAGGCTACCGCGAGGACGGCAACGGCATGTACGAGAAAAAGCATCTGATGATCGACGGACTGCCGGACGGCGAGACGACCGTGATGTTCTACGTCATGAATTCAATCGGCATCTACCCGCCGTCCTCCGGTTATTTTGCTGGCATCAAAGACGGCTATCGTGACTTCGATCTGCCGGTGCAGCCGCTGATCGCGGCGCTGGAAGCATCCTATGATGACAAAAAGCCGACGCATGTCGAGCGCCAGCGGCTGCGGCGGACAGGTCGCCCGCGTCTTGCGGCGCGTCCATCGGTTGTCGCCGCCGAGCACAAGTCACCGAAGCAGCGCAAGGCCGAGCGCAAGGCCGAGCGGCGCAAGCTGACGAAGGCCGAACGCGCCGCGATCAAACGTGCCAACGCGCGCCACTTTCATGACCCTTGGGCCGACACCTCATGGGGCAGCAAAAAGACTGCAGGCAAGCGTGTCGAACAGCGCCAGAAAAGTCTCGATCAATGGCTGGCTGATAAATACTTCCGTGGGGAGAGGTTCTGATGCGACACACATACGAAATGCTGTGCGCCGAGATTGATGCACACGGCTGGTACAAGTATTTCCTGCGCCGCGATGATGGCAAGGAAATCAAGGTCAGCCCGAAGCGGCTCGCTGAACTTCGCCGCAACAGGCAGATCGTTGCCGAGCAACTATCACTTGATGCGGTGCTGTGATGCCTGATCTTGTCGCTGTCCCGCGCCACATGCTGATGAAAAAGCCGCGCCACGGCGCTGCATGTAATCGGTGCGGCCTCTGCTGTCATGCGGTGCTGTGCGATGTTGGCATGGCACTGTTCAGGCGACGGCAAGGCCCCTGCCCCGCGCTGTCGTTTGATGAGAACGGTTCGCGCTGCGGTGTCGTTGACAATGCCGAGGGCGAGGCGCGTGAAGCTGCGCTGCTCCTGATCAATTCGGGACAGGGCTGCGACATGCTCCTGCGCGACGAACGGCGGGACATTGATTACAGCCACCGGCAGAACACCCGCGACCGAAAGAACCGGGACCGGCTGAAAGCCGCCCGCAAGCTATTCGGCATCACCTGATACCGAGGCCGGGGATGCGTTCAATTCCCGGCCAGCTATCCAAGCCGCTTGGCTCCCATAAAACCGCTTATACGGCCCTCCCATGAAGCCGTTTTATGCAGCATTTTCAATGAACTAGCCATGCAAAACAGTATGCGACCCCTGAACGAAAAAAGAGAAGCATGGCTTTACAAGGCCCGATGCCACGCTTACAAACGCGCATCACCCGGCGAGGCCGGGAGCAACAGGAGCAAGCCAAATGATTACTTTCGCAAAATTCGAGGGCCAGTGGTGTGTCCGCATGACGGCCAGTCCGGTGCCGTTCCGGTCAGGCCAGACCGTCACCGTGTCACTGCGCAACGGCAGCACGAAACAAGTGTCGCTCGGTGCCTACGTTGCTGGCGGTCAAGGTGTGCAGTTCTGGTCGGTCGCGCAATCGCCCGCCCGCACCACCGAAGCTGTTGGCGATCTGTCGCGCATCATCGCGTTGTTTGACAGCGCGCGGCAGCACCTGCGCTTCCCGGCCATCGTGCTCGACGGCTTCCGCGTGAATGTCGCCGGTCAACGTGCGCGTGAACCCGGTTCGCTGACTGTCACGTCCGTTGAAAAGGGCTTTGACGGCAAGCGCAAGTGGTTCGGTCGCGTGACCCGCGCTGGCGTGTTCGAGCCATCGCAGGTCGCGCCGGAAGGTGTCGCGCCGAAGCTGCGTGCGTTTGCTGCCGACCCGGCAGGTCAAGCCGCTGAGTACGGACGGCTGCATGGTGTCTGCTGCTTCTGCAACAAGGCGCTGCGTGACGAGCGTTCGACTGCGGTCGGCTACGGCCCGGTGTGCGCCCGTCATTTCGGACTGCCGTGGGGAGCCGCAGCGGTCGAAGCCCCCGCCACTGTGCCGACTGTCGATGCCGTGACGCTTCGCAACCGCCAACTGGCTGACGCCAGCGAGGCCGCGCTTGACCGCGTGTACGAGGGACCGTGGATAACCGGGTGATCATCGAAGGGGGCCGGGTGTCCGGCCCCTCACGATGCGATCCTGCATCAACTAGGAGCAAGCCAAAATGGCGACCTTTACGAAAATGTGGATGCTGAAATCCGACCATGTCCGCCGACAACAGCGCGGCAAAATCGTCGCCGCCATCATCGGTGTCACGTTTCTCGGCATTCTCTCCTTGGGCAAAGCCGGAACGCCCATTGAGACAAACGCAGTTGCTGTGCAGCCAGCCGAAAAGATTGCGACAGCGCCCGCCCTTGCCGATGGCAACTTCATCGTCACTAAACAGAATGTGCTTGGCTGCGCCATTCTCAATGATACCGCTGTACGCACCGGCAAGGCGACAGGTCGCATTTACGATCTTTCCGACCCAGATCGTTGTCGCGGTATTAAATACGGCACCTCTGTCCGCCTCGAAAAATACTCTCTGCAAGCCGCGTGTGTCGTGCCGCAAGGCGCGACCGGATGCTTGTGGGTTCTGTGGACGGAAATTCGGTGATTATCGGCCAGCCGCTTTCGAGCGGCTGTGCAATGCAATCCTGCATCATAGGAGCAAGCCAAAATGAGCGAAAGAATTCTGACGAAGGAAGTAAAGCGCCTGATTGTCACCGTGTTGGCGGCACTCGCGCTGTCCACGGCGATTGTCGTGAGCAGCAAATCCGCAAACGCTGCCACGCGCGACATAGCCAAGTCAGGAGCGTGGACTGCCTACGCGGGGACCACCAACGACAAAAATATACCGCTGTGCGGCATGTTTGTTGAAGGCGGCGGAAAGTCCCTGCACATCAAATACGCGCAAGGTTGGAAATTCTTCAACGTGGTTGGATGGAAAAAAGGCTGGAGCATTCCCGATAACACGAAACTGTCGGTGACGCTCGGCTTTGATAAAGGCACCTTCGGAGAGGCGACCGCTACCGGCTGGCGCAGCCCGCAGGAAATACGCAATGACCTTGGCGACTACATTGCGTTTCAGATTGGCGGCGACATGATGATCGAATTCCTGTCAGAATTTCAGGCCGCGAACAAAATGTGGTTGCGGTTCGACAGCGGCACCGAAACACCTTGGATCGCTGACATGACCGGCTCGCGCGAAATCGGCGGCGTGTTTGCGCGATGCGTCAAGGCGCTGCTGCCGTCAGGGTCACAGCCCTACGGCAAGCAACCGGAGACAAGCCAGCCCTACAGCACACAGCCGCATGAAGCACCGTCAGCCACGCAACCTTTCGAGCGCAAGCCAGTCATTGCGCCGCAAGCGGGAGAGCGCGGCGCATGAAGTAGTTGGGCATAGCTTGAAACTGCGTCATGCAAAAGGAAAGCTAGACTTCACGTTCGCCGTCTGGCTTTATAGTTGTACCGGGTCGGCAGCACCCCGGATTAAGTGCCGCCAAAACAGGAGCAAGCAAAATGAAACTGATCCAGTTGAACATGGTCGAAGGTGTCCAGTCTGATGAGGACGGCATCGAAACCGAACAGACAAAGCCGGTCGTGATTAACGCCGACTGCATCCGCGCGTTCTACGCTCGGCGCGGCGGCAAGCCGGGAACGCGGCTCACCTTCACGGACGGCGGCGGCTTCGCCGTCAGCGAGACGCCGGACAATGTCGCCGCAGCGGCTGGTGACGAAAGCCTCGCGGCACATCTTGCCCGCAGAAATGTTGCTCAGATCAGCTAACCGGGCTGCATTCACAAAACGGGGCGGGCAATCATGCCCGCCTCTTAACTCATGTCAGGAGCAAGCATGATACCCCCGACCAAAAACGGACTATCCGCGTTCGCGTGTATTTCCGCGATGCAGAAGTGCATCCGGCGCGGCATGGAAAAAGAGGCGATGCAATTCGCTATCGAACTGATGCACACATCGAAGGCTTTCAATTCGATGGTGTGCAAGCGGCTGCAGGTCATCGCACACGAGGACATAGACAACATGGCGCGGCCCGACATTGTGCCTTTCGTCAAAGCGTCGTGTGAGCAAGCGAAGGAATGGTACGACGCCGACCGCACGAAACTCGGCAAATCGCGAATGGCTGTCGGCAATTCGATCCGGCTGATGTGCCGTGCGCCGAAATCCAGAGAGGGCGATCACTTCAACGCCGCGACCGGATGGGCGGAAATTCTCGAAGGCTTCAAGCCGGAAATTCCTGATTGGGCCTACGACCAGCACACCTACGAAGGCCGCGCCAAAAAACGCGGACTGAAATTCTTCCGCGAGGAAAGCACGAAGCTGGTGCCGAAGCCGAAGCGCAAAGACAAGTATGAGGACGAAGCGTACCGGCTGTGGCAACTCAAGGCCGACACGCCGAAGTCGCGAGCAATGCCGACTGCATCGGTCGGCGGGTTATTCGATGAGGACGCGAACCAGTGAGGCGACGGGCGGCAGCGTGTCTGCCGCCTATCGCTGCACTTCCGCAGCATCAGGAGCAAGCCGATGAAAACACTGTTGATTGTTGCTGCGCTGCTCGCATCCGTGTCGGGTGCAACTGCGCAGGATAAATGCGAACCAGAACGAAGCTGGTTTTTTTCGATCCCGTCGAAAGATTGGCAGGGTCCGCCCACGGTCAAGATGACAGACGCCGGTCGTGCGCGTTGCCTCGCAGAGCAAGCCTTCGCGGAAATTACTGCGGACGAAACGCAGCGCAAGCCGCTGCCGTTCGAGTGGGGTGGTCCGTTGCCGCCAGCGACCATGCACTTCTGGCCGAAGGTGTACGTCACGCCGCAATGGCCAGCCGAGTAGAGCTTAGAGCCGCAGGGTTTGGTCATTTGTCCCTGCGGAGGACCAGCGGGCGGTGTCCGCAACAACACCCGCAGGACGCGGACGGTGCTTTCCTTATCTTCACACCGGGCCGCGTCCACCACACTGAAACAAAACAGGAGCGAGCGATGACGATAGTAAAAGTTGTTGGCAAGGCGGCGCATGCCGTGAAGGCGTGTGCCATGTGGGCCGAGTTTACCGAGAATGACCGAACCGGAATACGCTTCGGTCTGTTCCCGTTCGCCAAGATGAAGGCGGCGGCACAGGAAGGCTATGACGGCAAAGAACTCTGCGTTGCCCTCATGGATGTTGCACAGCGCAATGGAGGAATGCGGGCATGATGAAATTCACAATTCTGCCAGTTCTGCTGCTGGCGTATTCGTGCGGCACCGGACAGGCGCAACAGACCATCATCTATGGGCCGGACGGACGCAGGGCTGGCACTGTCACAACCGACAGCCAAGGCTCGCGCACGATCTACGATGCGAGCGGTCGCGTCAGCGGTCGCACGTCCACCGATAGCCAAGGGACCACGGTCATCTACGGGCCGAACGGTTCGCGCATCGGAACGACCACAAGCGGGGGGAAACGATGATTGTCGAATTCTTCTGGCTGACCGCACTGGCGGCGATGCTGCTGGCGGTGACGCTTAACTGGCGGGTGACGCCATGAGCGCATGGAGTGCCTACACGGTGGCCGCTGCCGTCCTGTTGCTGCTTGCCGTGCTGTTCTACCTCAAGCTCGATCTTGTCACCTGTACAAGCGGTCACTACGACCCATTGGGTTTGGGCGGGCGCGTCGTCCCGTTCACCGTGTGCCATCTTGGTGGCCTGTGATGAACGCGGCACTCAGCATCATCACGCAACAGGTCGAGTGTTGGGAAAAGCTCAATCACCCGGCCCTGCTCGAACGATTTATCGTCCGCAATGGCAAGCCATTCGCGCCGGTCAAGCGCATCGGGCGCAAGGGTAAGCCGAACGAGTGCTACAGCAACGCCGCACAATTCGTGTTCCGCAACGGCGGCACCTATGTTGAAGGCTTCGCCACCAGCAAGGCGCTGCCATTCGCGTTCCACCATGCGTGGGTGTCGATTGGCGGACTTGCGATGGACCCGACGCTCGATGCCGAAAGCTATGTGTACTTCGGTGTTGAATTCGGCGCAGAGACGCTGCGCGCCGAAATGCTGCGTAACGGCGTATACGGCATTCTCGACCCCGGCTTCGGACTGAATGTCGATCTGATGTTCCGTCTCGATCCAGAGCTTGAAGCCATCTGCGATGCCATGATGGCGAACAAACGCAGGAGCGCATAAGCCACCAGACCGCTAACCCCAATCTTTCTGCAATGGAAAGCAGTCCTTTACAAACCGGAAGGCGGCGCGGTATTCTGCTGCCGTAGCAACAAGGGGTGTACACCCCTTTCCTAGGAAAGTGAGACTGCATGAGGAAATTCTATGGAATGCTCGCGGGGATCGCCACGGCGGTCCTTGTGAGTTACGGGACGGGGCAAGCTGCCACGTTCACGAGCGACCATTGCAGTGAGGCGTGCGGCCCGCAAGCAACGGGCTTTGCGACCATCACTGGCACACAGGTCGATGCCAACACTGTCGATGTGACGATCACGCCACTGAACGGCAACAAGATCATCGGCAGCGGCTTGTACACGTTCACCTTCAACCTGACGACGAACGTGGACATCACCTACTCGAACTTCTCGGCTGCGGGCTTTTCCGTCATCAACGGTTTTGGTACCGGAAGCCTGTCGCAACACGCAGGCGTCGGAGCAACAGCCATCCACAATGATGGCTTGGGACTGTTCGAGTACGGTATCGACAAGGACGTGAACGGCGGCGGCAACGGGCTGATCGGCCCGCTGTCATTCCGCATCACCGGCACAGGGTTGACGCTCGACGACTTCGCCGAACTGTCAATCATTCCTCCCGGTGATCTGTCAGTGTTCATGGCGCTCGACATTATCAGCGGCACCACCGGCAAGACCGGACTGGTTGACTGTTGTGGTCCGGGTGTCACGCCGTTCGACACACCTACAGTACCTATCCCCGGTGCCGTGTGGCTGTTCGCCTCCGGTGTCGCTGGCCTCGGCGCGCTCTTGCGGCGTCGTCGCAAACAACAACAGGTTTCCGCGTCCGCGTAGGACGTAAAATCCCGTTGCCCGGTGCGGGCGGAAAGACACCGGGTATCACAGGAGTAACTTCATGAAGAAACTTCTACTTGCTGCCGCTCTCGTGTTGGCAACATCTGTCGGCGCGATGGCGGACACCGTGTCCAACTTGGGGACCAACCCCACGTCTGGAGCCGGTGCGTTCTCCAACACCAACCCCGGTACGGGTGGTGGTGGGTCAGGGCTGTTTGCTGACGTTTACAATTTCGATCTTGTCGGCACCAACATCCTGACCATTGCGTTCGCCGTCAACACTTTCGCTAACGGCGCTCCGCAATTCATCACCAACTTCACCGGCACGGTGTTCAATGACGGGCCAAACAATGTGCCGGGAGGCGGTGACGATTTTGCCGTGCTCGGTCCACAACTGGCGACGGCCTGTATCGGCATCCCGAACTGCCAAATCTTTGGCGGCTCGGCAATCCTCCCCGGTGGCAGCTACTATTTGCTTATCAC
>Ga0111539_10001142_pt1 | contig 35096 bp, 26 predicted proteins | sample RhiMethybrSRZTD1_FD_79667 | JGI IMG/M metagenome (GOLD analysis project Ga0111539, IMG submission 79667) | Populus rhizosphere microbial communities from Tennessee, USA - Rhizosphere MetaG P. TD hybrid SRZTD1 (version 2) (version 2) | ecosystem: Host-associated > Plants > Roots > Rhizosphere >...
AGGTCAGCGCATCCTCGATCGCGGCCGTTGTACCCTTCAGATCATCGACCAGCGTCCGCGCCTCGTCCGACGACTCGAGCAGCCGCTCGACTGCCGCGCGATCAGCCTCGTCGAGCTCTCCCAGCACGTAGGCCGTCCACTTCGGATCGTTCGGATTGATGCGAGGGGTACTCATGACCAGCTCCTGTCGCGTCCGCACCCACATGGGCCCGGATCGCACGCACTGCCGTATGGAGAAGGAATCCGACGTTGCTGACCGAGAGCGCAGTGATCTGGCTGATTTCCTTGTAGCTCAGGTCGCACTGGAATTTGAGGTGCATGACTTCGCGTTGATTGGGCGGGAGCGCCGCGATCGCGTCGCGGATCCGGCTCACCGCCGTTCGCGCGTCATAGCGCGCGTCGAGATCGGAGACGACAGCGAACTCGTGCGTGTCGAGGGATGCCATGCGAACCGCCTTCTTCCGCGCATCGAGCGCGAGGTTCCGGCACACGGTGAACAGCCATGGCGCGAGGTGGCTGTCGAGGCGGCTACGATCCTCCCGGCACAGCCGGAGAAACGTCTCCTGCACCACATCCCGCGCCGATTCGATGTCGCCCAGCAGGCACGTCGCGTAGCGGATTAGCGGCCGCTCGTGACGCTCCAGCGCCTGGACCACCCAATCGGATTCCGGCGTCCGGCTCATTCGGTCTCTATGTAGATAACGGTCGTGTTGCTCTTTTATTAGACGCCGTGCGCGGAATGAGGCCGCGACGTGCTCACTCTTCAAGAACACACAGCACTGGGGGCGGACGGAACGGTGACGTCGATCACAGATCGGGTAGGATCTGCCTCCGGAAAAAACATCGTGGAGGCCCAAATGTTACGACGTCGGATGTATCTGCCAATCGCGCTCCTTCTGCTGAGCACCACTGTTGGCGCACAATCTCCGGGGCATCTTGCCGGAGTGATCAATCACTACACGGCGACTCTCGACGCCAATGGCCCTTGGTACATCGCGGGCGACTGGTCGGTGGCATTCAAGGGAAACAGCGGGCGCGCTGACGTCGCCATTGCGCTGAGCATGGTGCGTGAACTGAACGAGGCCGCCCGACAGCCACATACGCATCACATCGGGCTCGAAAATGGCACCGTCACCGCTCTGGCGAACGGCCTGCGTATCAGCGGCACTCCCGATGCGACGACCAACGGAAACGCGGCGTTTGCCGGATCGACCGTCCAGGTCGACATCACTGGCGGCGACAGCGTCCGCTTCAGCAATATCACGGTGACCTTCACCGGCGGTGCCGCCAATCACTTCGGGACCGCGCCACTTCAGGGCGTCGTGACGACCGAGTAGTCGCCAGCCACCGGGGCGGCCATCGACGTGCGATCGCGGTGGCTGCCTTCTTCCGAACTGCTGCAGCAGGCCACTCGATTTTTCGGGATTACGGGATAATGCGCCCTGCAATCGGTCCATGCGCTGCCGAATGAATTTACGCCTCATCCTCCTGTCGGCGATCGTCTCTGCCGTCAGCGTCATGCTGTCCGCCCAGTCTGCTTCGATGACGATCGTTCTCACGGGGCAGTCGATGCTCCGGTCGGATCTTCGTGCGACCAGGCCGGCGGCTCTGCCGGCAATCAAAGCGCTGCTGAAGGGCGACGTCATCTTCACGAACCTTGAAGCGGCCATCGCCCATCCGGGCCAGACGATCCAGGAGGGCAGAGGATTCCTGACACCGCCCGAAGCGCTAGATGCCTTGGCGGAGATGGGCGTGAACCTGCTGGCGCTGGCAGGAAATCACGCGTTCGATCTCAAGGAAACTGGCATCGAGAACACGATCCGGGAGGCCGATCGCCGCCAGCTCGCCCATGCCGGAACGGGTCGCTCGATCGCGGACGCCGCGGCGCCCGCTTACCTTCGCACGGCGAACGGAACGGTGGCGCTCGTGGCGAGCGGATCAGGTCTGATTGCATCCGGTGGCCGCGCCACCGCCGATCACCCGGGCGTCAACGAGCTGCGCATCCAGGCGGGCACCCGGCAGAACGCGGCGACCGAAGACCTGCCAGGCGCACCGCCGAACACGCCGAACGCGGAAGACGCGCGACGCATTTTGCAGAGCATTCGCGAAGCCCGCCAGCACGCCGACATCGTGATCGTCTACCAGCACAATCACGTCTTCGGCACGCGATCGTTTTCGACGATCTTCACGGAGGGACTCGCGGAACGCCTGGCCCCGAATCCATGGCTGGTGAAGTGGACCCATGACGAGATCGACGCCGGCGCCGACATCATCGTCATGCACGGCGCACCGCTGCTGCACGGCATCGAGATCTATCGCGGACGGCCGATTTTTTACGACCTCGGCAACTTCATCTACAACGTGCCGCCGACACTCACCTACATCGACGAGCCCATGTCGTGGGAGAGCGTCGTCGCATCGGTGCAGGTCGAGGGCAAAACGGTGAAATCAATCTCGCTGCGGCCGATCGTCCTGAATCCGATCGGCGACGGGCAACCGGACGTGCACAATCCCTACACGAGCAACGAGTTCCTGCACACACGCGGTCTGCCAACCGCGGCCGCCGGGGCGCGCGCCGGTTACATCCTGGAGCGCGTCGCCGAGGCGTCGAAACCCTTCGGAACCAGACTGCAGATCGCGGGGGACGTCGCGACGATCTCGGTCCGCAAATAGCGTTTACTTCAGCTTCGTGCGGTGCGCGTCGAAGAAGTCGAAGATCTGGCTGATGATCGCCGGCTGCGCCGACGCATCGGTGTGGGCACCGCCGGGCACGGGCAGCCATGTGGCATCCACGCCCTTCGCCTTCGCGTGCGCCACCATCGTCTCGCTCGCGCTGAACAGCATGGTCGTGTCCATGTCACCGTGGATGACCAGCACCGGAACAGTCTTGAGCTTCTCGTACGGGAACGTCGCGTCCTCGAGCGGCGCTGCGCTCGGAGCGATCGCGGTCCATCGTTCCGGATAACGCGTCGCATAGGTCCACACGGCGCTGCCGCCGGATGAATTCCCCATCAGATAGATGCGAGCCGGATCGACGTTGTATTCCTTCGCCATCAGATCCGTGACGTAGAGCACGTCCTTCTCGACGCGCATGAAATCCTCTTCCGTGGGCGGAGCCGCCGCTGCCCCGCGTCCACCGCCCTGCCCGCCACGGCCGCCACCGCCACCCGGTTTCTGAACCTGCACCATCTTGTATGGCACGTTCCATCCGCCGACACCGGTGGCATTGGCGTGATAGCCGGTCACCGCAGCGACGATGAAGCGGCGCGCTTCCGCGGTCTTCGCCAGCGTCGGATCTGCCATCGGACGCTGGAACGGAGCCGTCGCCGGCTGATTGGCGCCGTGCGTCACGACGACGAGCGGCAGCTTCATGCCGGCGTTCCAGCCAGTCGGCACGTAGATGTGGTACGCGATGCTCTCGCCCGTGCCGGGGAATGTGTAGGTGCGATCCTGCTCGCCCGTGGCGCGATACTGCGGGCTCTTCGGGTCTGGCTGCGGCGACTGTGCGTGCGCGGCAGGCACCACAGTGAGGGTGAACACGACGAGGATGAGGACTGTCAGAGATTTGCTCATACACGATGCCTTCGTTGAAATCCTACTCTACGGGGGAATGGGAGCGTGATCGTTGTCGCGGCTGGCCCCGTGTCCACCGCACGCCAAGCGCGCGGTCCGCCCTTGCAAAATCTGGTTCGCTATGTAGAAATCTGCTTCTCCGCGTTGACGTGGACAGTGCCGAGAGGAGGCAACACCATGCGACGATTCGTGCGGCTCGTGAGTCTGGTCTTGGGTTTCAGCGCATTCACGGGCTTTGCCTACGCGCATCACAGTCAGGCAGGGATCTTCGATTCGAAGAAGACGATCGAAGTCAGCGGCGTCGTCAAGGCCGTCTCCTGGCGCAACCCGCATGGACAGATCCTCCTGTCGGTGAAGGACGAGAAGGGCAAAGAGACCCTGTGGGATGCCGAAACGGCATCGATCAGTATTCTGCGGAACCGCGGCGTGGACGGCAGCTCCATCCGTGTCGGGGATCGCATCACGATTGCGGGCTCGCCGTCGATGCGCAACCGGCCCGAGATTCTGGCCCGCAGCGTGCTGTTGCCGAACGGCAACGAGTTCACGTTCGGATCGGGCAACCCATACTTCCCGTCCGGGAAAGCGGGCCGCGTGGTCGGGGCGGCAAAGATCGACGTCGACGTCGCCGCCGCGAAAGCCAAGGCTGACGGTCTGTTCCGCGTCTGGTCCACGATCATGAGCGACCCCGCCGCGTTTCCGATGTTCAAGGGTGGATATCCGCTGACCGCCGCCGGCAGGGCCGGGCTGGCGAAATGGAATCCGCGCAACAACGTCCTGCTGAAGTGCGGCACGAAGGGGACGCCGCTGATCATGATTTCTCCGCTGCCAATGGAGTTCAGCAGAGCGGCGGGCGACACGATCGTCATGCGGCTCGAAGAGTACGACACCGTGCGCACGATCCACATGAATCCGAAGGACGTGGCGCCGGCACCGCATACGTTGTACGGCTTTTCCCGCGGTCGTTGGGAGGGCAAAACGCTCGTCGTCGAAACCGATCACATCGCGGCGGGTTATTTCGATCACGAAGGTACGCCACAGAGCGACCAGATCAAGACCGTCGAGCGCTTCATCCCGAACGCGGACTACAGCCGTCTCGACTACACGCTGACGACGACGGACCCCGTGAACTTCACCGGGCCCTTCGAACTCAAACGGTACTTCGTGTGGAAACCCGAGAACACCGTGCACCCGTATGAGTGTCTCGATCGCTTCGTGCCCGGCAAGTAGCCGCGTACACGAAATGAGGCGCCGAGACTTGGTGTCTCGGTGTCTCGCTTCCGGCGGTGATCGATCTTCCGCCTGAGGGGAAACGACGAGTTTTAGTGCACTTCCTCCTATTCCAGGCGGGCCGCAAGGAACTCCTGACTCGCCACTTCGGTCTCGCCGAGACACAGGTCTTCCCGCCAGGTAAGGACGGGCGCGGATAGGTTGACGGCCTTAAAATCTGTCTGTTTGCCACCAACACAGGTCAGCCGATACCGAATCATCCGGACGCTTGGTGCCGGCGGGATGGGAGAGGTCTTTCTCGGGGAAGACAACACGCTCGGCCGCAAAGTTGCCGTCAAGATGCTGTCCGAGCGGTGGGCCGGCAGTCATCAGGCCAGGCAACGGCTGATCAATGAGGCCAGGGCCGCCGCGGCGCTGGACCATCCCAACATCTGCTCGATTTATGAAGTCGGCGAAGAAGATGACCGCGTCTTCATCGTCATGCAGTACATCGACGGCCAGAGCCTGTCCGAGAGGATCCAGAAGAACCCATTGCCTCCCAACGAAGTGGTGGACATCGGCATCCAGACAGCGCAGGCGCTGGCCGAAGCTCACGCGGCGGGCATCATCCATCGTGACATCAAGCCGCAGAACATCATCGTCACGCCGCGCGGACAGGTGAAGGTGCTGGATTTTGGACTCGCGAAACACGAGCGGCCTGACGCTGCGGATGCGGAGACGATGGAACGTCTGACCGAGGTCGGAAACGTCGTTGGCACGCCAGGATTCATGTCTCCGGAGCAGTGGCGCGGATGGGAGATCGACGCCCGCTCGGACATTTTCTCGCTCGGAGTCACGCTCTACGAATGCGCGACCGGCAGCGACGCGTTCGAGAGAGGCACGCCGATCGAGGTCGGGCTTCGCGTCGTGACGGAGACTCCTCCGCCACCGTCCGAGCGCAATCCGGCAATTCCTCCCGGTCTTGACCGGATCATCGCGCGCGCCATGGCCAAAGATCCCGCGGCGCGATATGAGTCGGCACGCTCGCTCCACGACGATCTGCTCGGACTCAAGCAAGACTTCGAAGGATTGGCCGCGGTGTCGCGGCCGGCCTCGACGGTTTCACTACCAGCGAACGCCAGCCGGCGGTCTGCCAAATTCGGGGCACTGATCGCCGCGAGTGCCGTGATCGCGTTGCTGGCGACGTGGTTCGCTCCCGGCCTGCTGCGACGCGGACACTACGTGGCATCGCCTGAGGCCGTCGCCTGGTACAACCGCGGCACCAGCGCCATTCGCGAGGGCGCGTATTTGCAAGCAGGCAGGGCTCTGGACCGCGCGCTCGCAATCGACAACGCGTTCGCCCTGGCGCGGGCGCGGCGCGCGGAAGCCTACGCGGAGATCGAACTGACCGACCGGGCCAGGGAGGAACTGCTGCAGGCAATGGCGCTGCTCCCCGATCGCTCGAATCTCTCGGACGCCGAGTCCACGTACGTAGACGCCGTTGCAGCAACGTTGAACCGCGACTTCAAGACAGCGATCGATAGGTATTCTCACATCGTGGATGCGGTCGGAGATCATGAGAAATCAGCGGCCTATGTCGATCTTGGTCGCGCGTACGAAAAAGGCGAGAACCTCGATCGAGCCATTGAATCGTACGTAAGGGCGACCCAGCTGGATGCACAGTCCGCGGCCGCCTTCCTCCGGTCCGGCATTCTCCATGGCCGCCGGCAGGACCTCCAGAAGGCGAACGACGCATTCTCGAAAGCACAGGACATCTATCAGGCCATGTCGAGTCAGGAAGGACTCGCCGAGGTGTTCTACCAGAGGGGTTCTATGCTGGCGAGGATCAGGAGACTGTCTGAAGCCAGAGAGCAGCTGGAACGATCTCTCGAGATGTCACGGAGTTCGTCCAATGAGTACCAATCAATCCGCACCCAACTGCAACTGAGCAACGTGTATTACGCCGCGGGCGACAGCAATCGCGCCAAGACGATGGCCACCGAGGCCGTCGAGGCTGCGCAGCGGGCCAACATCCGTGCGCTGGCGACTAACGGCTTGATCGACCTCGGTTATACGCTGCTAGCGCGGGGGGAATACGCCGATACGCGCGTGTATCTGCAGCAGGCCCTGGATTTCGCACGCCAGGACAAGGCGGCTCGCCTGGAAGCGCGGGCCCACCTCGCCTTGGGAAGCCTGGGTACCCAGGAAGGCAAGTCCGATGAGGCCATCGCGCATCTCGAAACGGCCAGGAAGTTTTACGAGCCGGCGGGGTACCACACAGAAACGTCCAACGCCCTGATTCTGCTTGGGCGGGCGTACCGCGAGAAAGGCGACTACGCGGTCGCCATGAAGTTATTTTCGGAGCAGCTGGAACTGGCCAAGCAATTGGCCGACCCGGCGCGGTTGGCGGCGACGCATTTGAGCATTGGCGTCCTGCTCGCCGACCACCAGGAGAGATATCCGGAGGCGCTCCCGCATTTCGACGAGAGCTATCGGATCGACATGTCGATCGGCGCGCAAGTCAGCATGGGATATGACCAGATCAATCGCGCAGCGACGTTGTGGCAGTTGGGCAGATACGAGGAAGCCAGAGCGGCTCTGGACGAGGCCCATTCCATCGCCAGCGAACCCGCCGCGGGATTCAAGACGCAGCTCGCGTCTGTGGAATTGAACCGCGCGCAGATGGCATTCAGCCTCGGCAATCGTGCGGAAGCCATCACGCGAGCGATGTCGGCACTCAAATTGTCGACATCCGATTACGAGGCTACAGCGCTGTCAGCCAGGCAGACCCTTGCGCGCATCCAGGCGCTGTCTGGCGCGCCGAAAAGAGCGGCGGCACTTGTTGAAGAAATCGTGAGCGCGGCCAGGGAGTTGAAGAGTCCCGGGCTCCTGTCGTCAGCGCTCCTGGCCTCGGCAGAAGTTCGCATCGCCGGCGGAGACGGGCGAGGGGCGCTCGCCGACGCGCAGGCGGCACAGAAGATGTTCGCCGCGGCCGCACAGCTCGAATCGGAGTGGCACGCGTGGCTGGTGGCGGCCAGATCCGCGCTGGTTGAGGGCGACAGTTCAAGCGCCTACGATTACGCCATTCGCGCCGAGTCCAGTCGAGCGGCTCTCCAGGCTCGCTGGGGCGACGATCACTACCGCGGATACATCCGGCGGCCTGATATTCAAGTCCGCTTGAAGCAGCTTGGGCAACTGCTCGGACTAAAGACGCCCGTTCCACGCACACGAAGAGACTGAATATAGGTCAAGAACGCGATCTGGCAGGCGGCCAGGCCAGAGGTAAACGGTACTTCGTGTGAAAAGCCTTCCAACAATTAAGAACAGGCACCCCTGAAGGGGTCCCCTACTACGATTGTTCGCACTGCGATGACGCGACGTCGCTGACGACGACGGACGCCGTGAACTTCACCGGGCCCTTCGAACTCAAACGGTACTTCGTGTGGAAACCCGAGAACACCGTGCACCCGTATGAGTGTCTCGATCGCTTCGTGCCCGGCAAATAGTCACGGAACCGATCGCGGAAGCCAGATCGTGACATAGGGACGAGGCCCGGCTTAACGCTTCTTGACGATTCAGTGCCGTTGACCGGAGGGTCGAGCCACGGACGTGCCACTCGGCGTGATTACCATCGAGAAGGTGGAAAAGCCTTCCAACAATTAAGACGTGCTCAGTCGATGTGAATGATGCCGCGGCGGATCGCCACGCTCATGGCCTCGGTCCTGTCGCCGACGCCGAGCTTGGTGAAGATGTTCTTGACGTGCACGCGAACGGTCTCGCTGCTGATTGACAGGGCGATGGCGATCTCCTTGTCCCGCCGCCCGGCCGCGACGAGCCGGATCACCTCGATTTCCCGCGGCGTCAACTTGGGCTGCGCTGCCCGCTCCTGCAGCTTGGCCTGGACGTCCGGCGGAAGCGGACGCCCGCCGGCATGCACTTCGCGCACAATCCGCGGCAGGTCGTCGGCGAGAGTGTCTTTGAGCAGATATGTGCTGGCGCCGGCGGCGAGGGCCCGGTGAATGTCCTCGTCCCCCTTGTACATCGTCAACACGATGATTCGCGCGGCGCCGTCGAGTTCACGGATAGACCTGATCGCGTCCACGCCGCCCATGTCCGGCAGCTGCAGATCCATCAGCGTGATGTCCGGTGCGTGCTGCCGGTAGCGCGCGACCGCTTCGCTGCCCGTTGCCGCCGCATCCACCACGGTCATGTCCGACTCGCCGTTGATGATCATGCGCAGGCCTTCGCGGACGATGCGGTGATCGTCGACGCACAGGACAGTGATCGGCCGCGGCGGCGCCGCTCCCGCGGCGAACATCATGTCTGCCGCCGATTGCGTGGCACGATCGCCTCCACAAGGGTTCCCCCACTCGAGCTCCTGACCGTGAGGCGGCCGCCGGCGCGGGCAGCTCGCTCCTGCATCCCCGTCAGCCCGAAATGGCCGACCGAGCCAGCCCGGATCGCGTCCACGTCGAATCCGCGTCCGTCGTCGGTGACACGCAGCAGGACGAGGTCCGACTCCTGGCGCAGGTCCACCCGGATTCGCGTCGCGGCCGCGTGCCGCGCCGCGTTGGTGATCGCTTCCTGGCCGATGCGCAGGAGCTCCGCTTCAGTGGCTGGCGTCAGCCCGTCGATGCGATCAGCGGCCACTTCGACACGGGTCGGACCGTCAACCGTGCGACGGCCGATTTCGGCGAGCGCGGTGGCAAGGTCGGCTTCCTCGAGCATCGGCGACCGCAGGTTGAGGATCGCCTGCCGGGCCTCGCGAATGTGCTGCTCGACTTCGCGTCTCAGCGCGACGAGCTGCGACTGCTGCTCCGGGGCCTGCGGGCCGCAGCGCCGCGCGATGCCCTGTACCTGCAGCGCGATGCCGACCAGGCTCTGCAACATCGTGTCGTGAATCTCGCGGCTGAGACGCGTGCGCTCGGCAAGCGCGGCGGCGAACTGCCGATTGAGGATCCACACGCGTGTATGCGCCACACCCCACGCAGCAAGCAGGACGAGCGCGCCGCACAACCCGTAGAACAGACGGGTCTGGTGAAACGCCGGCTGCAGCGTGAAGGGCCAGCGTGATTCAGCCTCGGGCCACGCACCGCCCCTGTCGTTGGCCTGCACGCGAAACACGTACTGGCCAGGCGCGAGGTTCGTGTAGTAGGCCTGCCGCCGGCTGCCCGCATCGACCCAGTCGCGGTCGAATCCATCGAGACGGTAGCGAAACTGCGTCTGCCTCGGCGAGGTCAGACGCAGCGCGGTGTAATCGATCTGCAGCTTTCGCGTCCCGGCGGCGAGCACCCCGGTATTCGCCGGAATCACCTGACGATCGTCGATGGTCGCGGCGACGATGCGCGCCGGCGCCTGGGCGCGCGCTTCCTCGCGCGCCAGCTGCTTCGGATCCAGCACGGTGAGGTTGCCGCCGATGACGAACCACAGGCTGCCGTCTCTCGATCGTGCGGCGGCGGCTGATCCGAGGGGTACGCCCGCCAGGCCGTGCGCGGCGTCGTAAATCCGGTAACCGGTGAGTCGCGTGTTATAGCGGACGGCGCGCTCGAAGTCCGCCGGATGCAGCCGGACGAGCGCGGCGCGTCGGCCGGCGTAGAGGGGGCCGCGATCCACGGCCAGCCACAGGAAGCCGTCCCCACTCTGGGAGATCGCCATCACGCGCTGCCCGGGCAGCCCATCGCGCTCGCCGCGATGCTGCACCTCGCCATCGCGAAGCCTCCACACGCCCCCAGCTCCGCCGACCCACGTTGAGCCGTCCGCGCCCTCGAAGAAAGCATCCACGGTGAACGGGACGGCCGTCGACGAGCGCACCGGCAGTGTCGTGGCGAACGCCTGGCTGCCTCGCCGCAAGGTCAGCGAGCCCGTCTCCGTCGCCCTCCACACCACGTCACGGACACCGCATACCGGCCGCCAGACCGGCGCCTCAGCGAGGCTCGGTGGAGCCCCCGCCGGGCACGGGGGAGCGATGTCGGGGTGATGCGACGAGGGAAGCAGGCGGCCGCCGCTCAACCTGCGCACGCCGCCGTCGGTTGTGGCCCACGCGGTGCCCGCGGCGTCGCGAAACAGCGAATGGACATCCAGCGTGTCACCGACGCGCTGTCCACGCCAGCCGCCCCCGTCATGCCGGAAGTGCAGCAACCCGCTGGCGCTTCCCACCCAGACGGATCCGTCCGGGTTCGGCAGCACCGCACGCACGAGTGTGCCAGATGCGAGCGGCGTGAGCTGTTGCGGCGTCAGGCTGTGCAGCCCGAGCATCGTCCCGACCCAGACATTGCCGTCGCGGTCCTCGAGCAGACACTGGATGGCGTTGCTCGACAGTCCCGTCTGCATCGACGCCACTTCGACGAGTGGTGCATCGGCGGCTGTGGCCGACGGGATCCGCCAGAGGCCCTGGCCTGTCGTCGCGACCCACAAGTTACCTCGGGAATCGTGAAGCAGCCGCGTGCCCCAGCCGTCGATTCCCGTCAGTGGTGCGCGCGCCGCGAACCGGCGGACGCCGTGCGCGGAGTCGGTCATCCAAAGCTCGCCGTCCGCGCCTTCGCTCGTCTCCCGCACGATGCCATCTGCGAGACGCTCGAACGATTCGCCATCGTGCGAGCGAAAGAGTCCCTGGCGCGTGCTGATCCAGAGGTTGCCGCGCGGATCCTGGCGCACGCTGACCACCTCGGCGTGGTCGAGCATACCGTCCCGGATGACCGCCCACGCGCCGCGACGGAGGCGGTAGAGCGCGCCCTCGCTGACGGCCCACACGCTGCCGTCGCGATCTTCGACCACGGACGTCACTGCGTCGCGCGGAGGCGAACCTTTCGCGACGGAGACGAGGGCGCCGTTGCGCACCGCGGCGGCCGTCGGTGCGCCGCCGATTCGGTCGAATCCGACCCACAGCGTGCCGTCGCGCGACAGGCTCAGTGCGCGGACATCAGCACGTGGCAGGCGCGTCGAATGGATCGCGTCCCAGCGCGTGAATCGAACGCCGTCGAAGCGTACGATTCCGCCAATGGTGCCGAGCCAGAGATAGCCCTCGGCGTCCTGGACCATGGCGTACACCGGCCCGATCGGCACGCCGTCCGTCTGGGTCCACGAGGTCATCGTGTAGCCGCTGAGGAGGGCTGAAGGCGTCTCCGCCCATGCCACGGGCGCACACAGCGCTGCCGCGGTGAGCAGGATTGTCCACAGTGTCGGACGTCGCATAGTGCCGTGAGCGGCGGGAGTGTATCGCCGATCAGTCTACGAAGCTACAGCCTTCGCCTACCGCATTTGAGGTATTGCCGGCAACTGCCGGGTGCCGGATAACAGCCGGCGTCATGACTACATTTACGAAGTCGCTGTCGCTTGCGGCCGGTTTCTGCCTGCTCGCATCCAGTCTGGCCTCGGCGCAGACCCTGGCCGGAACCGTTCGGGACACTTCCGGGGCCGCTCTGCCCGGGGCCACCGTGGAGGCGTCGAGTCCGGCGCTCATCGAAAGGTCGCGCACGGCCACCGCCGACGGAAGCGGTCTGTATCAGATCACCAATCTGCCGCCGGGGACGTACAGGGTGACGTTCTCGCTCGCGGGCTTTGCGACCCTCGTGCGCGAGCAGGTGGAACTCTCCGGCGGAGGCGTCACCGCCATCAGCGCCGAGCTGCGCGTCGGCAATGTGAGCGAGAGCGTCACGGTCAGCGGAGAGACACCAGTTGTGGATGTGCAGTCGCCGCGGCAGCAGACCGTGCTCAGCGGAGACGTCGTGCGGGCATTGCCCGCCGCGCGGGGCTACGGCAACTATCTGGCCGCCCTCCCGGCGATTCAGGCCACGGGCTTCAACAGCGGTCTGGCGACGAACACGAACTTTTTCACCGCTCGCGGAGGTCGGGCCAACGAGGGCGCCGTGCAGATCGATGGTCTCAATGTCGGGTCGCCGTTCAACGGCGGCGGTGTGTCCAACTACGCGTACGACATGAACAACTCCATCGAAGTGCAGGTGTCGATTTCCGGCGGCCTGGGTGAGGCGGACCGAGGCGCACCGACCTTCAACATCATTCCCATGACCGGTGGCAACAACTTCGCCGGCAACGTCTTCGGGAGCTGGGCGGGCCAGTGGGGCCAGTCTTCAAACATCGACGGTGAGCTGAGCGCGCTGGGCTTCACCGAGTCGCCTGCACTGGTGAAGAACTGGGACAGCAACTTCTCCATCGGCGGTCCGATCAAGCGCGATCGGCTGTGGTTTTTCGCCAACACGCGCACCACCGGCAACTACCAGGACACACAGAACCAGTACGCGAACAAGAATGTCGGCGATCCTGCCGCGTGGACGTGGGCCAGGGACGAGAACGTACGCGTGCGGAACAATGCCAGCCGGTGGCTCAACGCCATCCGCCTGACGGATCAGGTCACACCGCGGAACAAGGCGGGGTTCTACTTCGACTACACGATGAATTGCAGCGGATCGGCGGTCGTCAAGGACAGTAGTGAGTGCCGCAGCCCTGGTGAGGGATGGACGGCCTCGGGCCCTGGCATCGGCCCTGGCGTGGCGACCACGTCGCCGGAATCGGGAACGATCTGGAACGCCCCGCTGAGCATCCTGCAAGGAACGTGGACCTCGCCGATTTCGAATCGACTGCTGTTTGAGAGCGGCTATTCGGAGTTCCGCGTGCGCTGGGGGGATGTGCAGCCGGATGGCGCGATCACCGACCTGATCCCTGTCACCGAGCAATCGACCAACGCCGGAGTGCCGTTCGCCAACTATCTCTACCGCGGCTGGCTCGCGCACCCGTCACAGAATCAGAAGCACGCTACCTGGCGCGCCACGCTCTCCTACGTCTCGGGCAGCAACAACCTGAAGTTCGGGCATCAGGGTGGCTTCATGGTGGCGAAGACCACCACGCAAGTGGCGCAGCAGCTCAGCTACACGTTCAACAACGGCGCACCGATTCAGTTGAGCACGCGCGTCGGACCCACGCGCGTCAGCGATCGCATCCGCTACGGTGCGTTCTTCGTCCAGGATTCATGGACACGCGCCCGCCTGACGCTACAGGGAGCCGTGCGGTTCGAGATGGCGTCCAGTTGGAGCCCGGACGGGGAGAACGGTGTCCTCGAGGCGCACCTGTTCGGCCCCGCGAACATCTTTCCGCGCACCGACGGCGTGAAGGGCTACCGCGACCTCACACCACGCGGCGGTGCCGTCTACGACCTATTCGGCAACGGAAAGACCGCCCTCAGGATGAACGTCGGGCAGTATCTGCAGGCCGTCTTCTCCGGCGATGCCTACACAATCTCGAACCCTGCGACGACGCTCGTCTCGAGCATCACGCGCCAATGGACTGACGGCTCCACTCTGCCAGCCGGCACGCCCGGACGCGGTGACAAGATCGCCCAATGCGATTTCCTGAATCCGGCCGCCAACCTCGAGTGTGGACCGTGGTCAAACTTGAATTGGGGCGCGTCGGTTGCGACCACGCGCGTCAATCCGGCAGTGCTCGAGGGCTGGGGAGTTCGCAACAGCGATTGGCAGTTCGGCGTCGGCATTCAGCACGAGATCGTGCCGCGGGTGTCAGTGGACGTCAGCTACAACCGGCGCTGGTGGAACAACTTCTTCACCACAAACAACGCCGCGCTCACCGCGGCGGACTGGGATCAGGTGTCGCTCACCGCTCCACTTCATTCCCAGCTTCCCGGCGGTGGCGGCTATCCGGTGTCGTTCCTGGTTCGCAACGCCCGCCAGGCCGTGGGCGTGTCGGATCCGTACTTCACGACCAATGACGACTTCGGCGACGAGACGCATTACTGGCACGGCGTGGACGTATCGTTCAGCACGCGCCTGGCACAGGTGCTGTTCATCCAGGCTGGCACCAGCACGGGCCGCGGCGTGAACGACACCTGCGAGATTGAAACGGCGCGCTTCGGCCGGCCGCAGGTGATCATCGACGGGCAGCCCACATGCGAATTCACCGAGCCCTGGCTGACACAGGCGCGCGCCATCGTCAGCTACACGGTGCCCAAGGTGGACGTGCTCGTCAGCACGATCGTTCGCTCGCAGCCCAACGCCCAGCCCGCGCCAACGACGGTGGCCACCAATGGCGGTTCGCGCGTCGCGACCTATCAGATGACGCCAGCGCAGTTCCTAGCCGCGACCGGGGTGCCACTGCGCGCCGGCCTGGCACAGCAGAGCGTCAATCTGGCTGCGCCGGGTGCCGTCTGGGGCGACCGCATCAACGTTACGGACCTGCGCCTCGCGAAAGTGCTGCGGTTCGGCGGACGGCGCCTGAACGTGGGGTTCGATCTCTACAACCTGTTCAACGCGAACGCGCCGACGGCGTACGAAACAGTCTTCGATGTGGCCTCGGGTGGCGCCCGCTGGATGCAGCCGACGGCGGTGCTCAACCCGCGGGCGGCGCGGTTCAACGCCCAGTTGGACTTCTAGACGCCGTTGTTCTTCCGCCTGAAGGCGGAAGCCACGCGGTGAGGCACCGAAGGGGTGCCTCACCCGTACCCACTTCGTCCCCGACAAGGGCTACACTTCGCCAATGTTCAAAGCGTCGGCGTTCGTGATCGCCTCGGTATTGAGCGTCGTCCTCGTGCGGGCACAGGCACCGCCCGCGGCAAACGGCCTCGTCGTCGGTTCCGGCAATTTCTTCAGCCCGATCGTGACGGATCTGGACAAGGCGACGGCGTTTTACCACGACGGTCTCGGCTTCGCCGTGTCCGGCGCCCCCGCGGACGCGGCTAATAACGTGCCGCTGCGCAACATGTTCGGACTGCCGGACGCGCAGCTGCGCTGGATTGTCGCGCGCCCGGCCGGGATGCGGGGCGGCGTCGAAATCGTCGAACCCAAGAGTGTCGCCAGCCGGGCCGTCACGCGCAACGTCCAGGATGCCGGCGCGGTGACTCTCGTGCTCGCCGTGCGCGACACCGACAGCATGGTCTCGCGTCTGTCCCGGCTCGGAGGAGTCGTCGTGACGACGACCGGTGGGGCCATCGACGTCGCACTGGGCGGAGCGCCGTCACGAGCCGCGCTCATGCGATCGCCAGACGGGCATTTCCTGCAACTGGTGCAGCGCACCGCTGCGCCGGCGGCCGCAGCCGAACCACCCACGGACGTCATGGAAGTGCGCGTCAGGCTGACGGTGGACAACATCGAGCGCACGCTGCGTCTGTATCGCGATCAGCTCGGTCTCCAGGAACAATCGCCTGGGTCGTTCGCCGGCAATCCAGCCGTCCTGCAGATGCTCGGCCTTCGCTCCGGCATGTACCGGCAGGCGATCACCCGGGTGCCGTCGTCCGGACTGTTTCTGCAGTTCATCGAGTTCAAGGACGTGGAGCGGCGCAGCGTCCATGGTGATATCCAGGATCCCGGCTCCACGCGCATACAACTGCAGGTCAAGGATCTCGACGCCGCTGTCAAAGCCGTCGTCAGCGCTGGCGGACGGGTCGTGTCGAGTGGCGGGACGCCGGTGCTGTTGCCCGCGGGCCGCGGCGACGCCATCAGAGCGATGGTCGTGCAAGACCCCGACAATCTGTTCCTCGTACTGATCGAAGCACGCTGATCGCCAGATGGCTTCCATTTACAAAGAACTGCCGATCGAGACCAGTGCCGAGACCGCGTGGGCGGTGTTGCGCCAGCCGGGCGAGGCACGAACGCTGTTTGCCCCTGTACTGGTCGACAGCCACGTCGATGGCGATGTCCGCACCGTTCGATTCGCAAACGGAATGGTCGTCGAAGAGCGCATCATCACGATTGATGACGAGCGGCGTCGCATCGTCTATGCGGCGGTCAAGGGAACGCCGATGACGCACCACCACGCATCCATGCAGGTGATCCCGGACGGCGAGGGCCGGTGCCGTTTCATATGGATCACTGACCTTCTTCCCGATTCGATCGCGTCGAACATCCGCCCGATGATCGACGATGGCTCGCAGGCACTGAAGACGAATCTGGAGCAGAACCGGTAGGAGCCACCTCTCAGATCCAGACGCTGACATGACACTCGCCGCTGGCGGAACCGGAGTGCCCGCGAGCCGTCACGCGGCAGGATCTGGTTGCCAAGCTGAAGGCGGCCGGTGGATTTCGCCACTGCAGCACGCGGCGCCGGTATCGTCGGCGACCCGCCGCAGATCGGCTGGCTGTAACGCGCACGCCCCTTGCTGTCGGGTAGACTGCAAGATGATGAGTTCACGTCAGCCCGGCGCGCACCACGACGCGGCCGTCATCGGCCTCATCGGGGTAGCTCACGGCACCTCGCATTTTTTTCAGTTGCTGTTGCCGCCGCTGTTCCCGTGGCTGATGGCGGACTTCTCGCTCAGCTACACGCAGGTCGGGCTGCTGATGACAACCTTTTTCGTCATCAGCGGCATCGGTCAGGCGCTCGCTGGCTTCGTCGTCGATCGCGTTGGTGCGTTTCGCGTGCTGCTGTTCGGCGTTGCCGCCCTGGCACTGGCCGCATTGATGCTGTCGATCGCCGACAGCTATCCGGTACTCCTGCTGACGGCGGCGCTCGCCGGGTCAGGCAACAGCATCTTTCATCCCGCCGACTTCACCATTCTGAATCACCGCGTCAGCCAGCCACGACTCGGGCACGCGTTTTCGATGCACGGTCTGGGCGGCAATCTCGGCTGGGCGGCGGCACCAGTGTTCATGGCCGGACTGACGAGCGTTGCCGGCTGGCACGTCGCCGGCCTTGGCGCAGCGGTCCTCGCGGCGACGGTATTCACGATCCTGTGGCTGCGCCGCCGCGTGTTGATGGATCCGCACGACGAGACTGCCGCCGCGCACGTGACGCAGGCTCAGTCGCCGGCGCCGGCGCGTCATTTCGCGTTTCTATCGTCCAGCGCGGTGTGGCTGTCGTTCGCCTTCTTTCTCGTCACGACGATGGCGTTCGGCATCCTGCAGAACTATGCGCCAGCGATTCTCAGTCATGTGTACGGGGTGTCGCTCGTTCTGGCGAACGGCGGGCTGACGGCCTATCTGCTGGGCAGTGGCGGCGGAATGATCGTCGGCGGCTTCCTGGCCGAGCGCGGTGATCGCGTGGTGGCGGCGGCGCTCGCCTTCGCGGCGCTGATGAGCGCCGTGCTCGCGTCGGGAGCGATGCCGCAGCTCGCATTGTGGCCGCTGATGACGGCGATGGGATTCGGCGTCGGCATGGCCGGCCCGGGGCGCGACCTGCTCGTGAGGCGCGCGGCGACGAGCCGATTCGGCCGCAGCTCGTTTGGCCGCGTCTACGGCTTCGTCTACTCGGGGTTGGATACCGGCCAGGCGTTGTCGCCGGTGCTGTTCGGGCCGCTGCTCGATGCCGGCCATTTCCGGCCGGCACTCTTCGCGGTCGCGGTGCTCCAGGCGTCCGGGCTGTTCTTTGCGCTGCACGTCGGCAGCCGGGTGCGGGCGCCGGCACCGCTTGCCACTGCCGCCACGCAACCGTGAGCCGGTCAGAACGCGCTCGTCCGCGCAAACGCTCTTTCGAGCAGCCGGTTCGGCGATCACATGAGGAATTCGCATTTTGCCCGTCCGCCGAAAGCTGACGAGCGACAGGGAACTGGCGATGTAAATCGAGCGTAACGAGAGCTGATGACGAGACGGACCGCCACGGTTCTGATGATCACCGCCGGCGTCCTGGTCTTCCTGATAATCGCAGGAGTCGGCGGCGGCGCGTGGTTCTATGTGACTCACGTGGAGTCGGCCGAGACCGACGAGCAGTCCGCCGCACGTGAAATGGCGCAGGTGCGCGAACGCTTCAAGGGCGTGCAGCCGGTGTTCAGCATGAGCGCACGCGGTCCGGTCGTGAACCGGCAGCCGCCGGCGCGGGCGGGCGGGAACCTGCAGGCGATCCGCGTGATCGGATGGAACCCCGACCAGCGACATCTCGTTCACGTCACCATTCCGTTCTGGCTGTTCCGCCTCACGCCCGGCAACATCAACATCCTCGACGGCAGCGAAGGGACGCGGACCCGCGTCTCGTTGAGCAAGGACGAACTCGAGGGCTACGGTCCGACGTTGCTCTTTGATTTCACCGACGAGGACGGCCAGCACGCCCTCATCTGGAGTGAATAGCGACGACCGCACGTCCGAGCGCAATTGCGCGGCTCACCGGGTCGGTCGCCATCACGTAGATTTCCGCGTTGCCGTCCCGCATCTTTCTGACGGAGATGTCCTTCGGCCCGCTGGGCTGTGGTGGGTATCCCCGCGTTCAGTGTGCGGTTGCGCGCGGCCCGACTCGTTTGCGCAGAAAGTTGGTTCGGCGGTGGGGCGGCAGCTGCTGCCACCGGCGAATCATGTCGTCGACGGCGCGATCACTTTCGCGGGCGAGGGCGCGCAGCCTTTCGGCCCTGCCGGGTCGCTGCTTCATGGGCTTTCTCCAGCACGTCGATCACCGCGAGGTCGCGTGGTCGCCGTGCGGCTCTCTTGCTTCTGATGATATCCGGCAGTGAGGCGACCCGCAGCCGCACGCCGTCGATCTCGATCATCTCCGCGCGATCGCGGACGCCTTCATACGAGCGGATTCCGTGAATCGTCGCCATGAAATCGAGCTGCAGCCCGTCATCCCGGACCACACGATAGAGATCCGACGCCGGGTAGTAGGGCCGGAGCACGACCGCGCTAAGGGCACGCGCCAGCGCCTTTAGCTTCTGCATGTTGCGCGGCGTCTTTCGAAACAGAAAATCGAAATCGACGGTTGTGACCGGTGCGCCCTGCAGGGCGGCGGCGGCGTTGCCGATGAGCACGGCCTCGAGCCCGATCTCGGTGAGGTGGCGGCCAATCTCCACAAGATACAGCCTGGCGTCCAAACGGTGAGTATAGTGCTGGTGCACGCGTCTAACGGGAACCCGGCGCATATCCGTCAGCCGAAGTCGTTGACAGGCCAGGACTTGGGTGTACCCGTAGAAATCAGGTCGCGCAGAAGTTCCGCGCACCGGCATTTCGCCGGCTAGGGTGTATATATCCGCAGAGAGTTCTTCGGCACGCGTCCGGGCTTCAGGAGATTAGTGATGCGCTCACATCTGTGGACAGCGACGCTCGTGGTTACGACCCTCCTTGCGGGGGCGGCACCGGCGGCAAGCCAGCCGGATACGACGCCGTCGTCTCCGGTCGTACTCAGTCTCGAAGAGATGGAACAGTTCCTTCTCAACGCCAAAGTCGGCAGGACGATAAAAGTGTCAAAGGGTGTGACCAAGGCCCGACAGGTCTCGATGTCCGACGGCCGCATCACGCATGACGCGCAGATTCAAGATGTCAACATCGAGAAACCGCTCTTCGAAGTCGATGCGAAGCACACGGAAGTCAACTTCAAGGATCTGTTCCGGTACAACATCGCGGCGTATCGCCTGTCGCGTCTCCTGGGGCTCGACAATGTTCCGATGTCAGTCGAACGGACCGTCGAGGGCAAGCCCGCCGCAGTGACCTGGTGGCTCGACGACGTCGCCATGGAAGAAGGCGATCGCGTGAAGAAGAAGATCGAAGGCAACCCGATACGGAGACGGAACTACTTCAGCGTGATGCTGGCGTTCGACGAACTGATTCAGAATCGCGATCGCAACGGCGGCAACATCCTCTGGTCCAAAGACTGGAAGATGTGGATGATCGACCACACGCGTGCGTTTCGGCTTGGCAAAGAGCTCCTGCAACCCAAGAATCTCAACACCATCGACCGCGGCTTTCTGGACCGCATGCGTGAGCTGACCCGTCCGGCAATTACCGAAGCGGTGGGGAAAAGCCTGACTGCGGCGGAAATAGACGCGCTCCTCATTCGGCGCGACCTGATCGTCAAGCTGTTCGACCAGAAGATTGCTGCGCAGGGTCAGGCTGCGGTGCTGTATACGTTGTTCTGACAACATGGAAAGAGGCACCGAGACTCGGGACCTCGGTGCTCCTGCGTCCGCTGCGCCGCGGTATCATGCGCCGCACTACCGGAGACAGCGATGACGCATCGACTGATACGGCGCCTCCTCCCCGCCACCGGCATTGCGACTGTCCTGGCATTGCCCCTTTCTGCGCAACGCGCAGTCTCGCCCGATGATTGGCAGGGGTACAACCGGACGTTCGCCGGCGATCGCTTTTCGCCGCTCTCCGAAATCACCACCGGCAACGTCTCCCGGCTTCGCCCGGTGTGCACCTTCGAAACGGGCGAGCAGGTCAGCTTTCAAACGGGTCCGGTCGTCGTCAACGGCGCGATGTACTTCACGTCCGATCGCGCGACCTACGCGATCGACGCGGCAACGTGCGCCCTGAGGTGGAAGCAGCCACTGCCCTTCCCGCCCTCATCGCTTCAGGTAAATCGCGGGGTCGCCTACGACAACGGACGGGTCTTCCGCGGCGCCGGCCCTGGACATGTCATCGCGCTTGACGCCGCGACCGGAGCGACTGCGTGGGACATCGAGCTGAGTCCGATCCTCCCGGGTATGACGGTGCCGATGGCGCCTGTCGCATGGAACGGGATGGTGTTCGTCGGCAACGCCGGCGGCGATAACTTCGGCGTCACCGGTCACGTCTGGGCGCTCGATCAGAAGGACGGCCACACGATCTGGCGCTTCGACGTCGTGCCCGAGAGCGGGCCGGCACGCGACAGCTGGCGTAACGCGCCAGGCATCCCGATCACCGGGGGCGCATTCTGGACGACGTTCGCCCTCGATCCGCAAGCCGGCGTCCTCGTCGTGCCAGCCGGCAACCCGGCCCCTGATTTTCAACCCGACGCGCGCCCGGGCGACAACCTGTATTCCAATTCGGTCATCGCCATCGACACCAAAACGGGCAGGCTTGCCGACTACGTGCAGCTGGTCAAAGCGGACACGCACGACTGGGACGTGGACGCGGGACCGGTTTTGCTGACGACGCGTGGCGGACGTCAGATCATCGCCTCGGCGAACAAAGACGGCCTGCTCTCGGCGATCGATCGATCGCCGATGAAACTGCGGTGGCAAACACCGACGACGACGCGCGAGAACGTCGAGGCGCCATTGGTGCCCGGGCGGCCCGTTCGCTTCTGCCCGGGAACGACGGGCGGTTCGGAATGGAACGGACCGGCGTTCGATCGCTCGCTCAACCTGCTGTTCGTCGGGGCAGTGGACTGGTGCTCGACGGTGACGGCGCTCCCGGCCGACAATGTGGGCGGGCGCGCCGGAGGCGCATACCCCGGTGCGGCCAACGGCTTTGGTGACAAGGATCCGTTCGAGAAGAGCCAGGGCTGGATCAGCGCGATCGATGCCGACAGCGGCGCCGTCCGCTGGAAGTACCGCTCGTCGATGCCGGTCGTGGCCGGCGTCACGCCAACCGCCGGCGGTCTCGTCTTTGCCGGCGAGTTGACCGGCGACGCCATCGCGCTCGACGCGAAGACGGGCGAGGTGCTGTGGCGTCAGCCGACCCGTAATGCGATCGGCGGTGGCGTGATCACCTATCGTGCAGCCGGCAGGCAGTTGATTGCCGTCGCCGCGGGCTTCAAATCTCGCGTCTGGCCGGTACCGGCGGAGTCGAATCGGATCATCGTGTTCGGACTTCCATAACCGTGGAGGAGTAAGGCGAGCCTACTTGCCCACCAGATGCCCTTCGCTGCGGTTGTTCTCTGCGCAGACGAATTCGATCAAATCCGCATCCGGCATCAGCCGCTGATTGAACGTCACCGTCCAGGGCCTGGTGAACGTCTTCGGATCTTCGACTGTCACCTCGATCGCCAGCGTGCCGTAATTCACGCGGCGGATGCGCTCGGTCATCCGTAGCGAATCGGTCCCCGGAGTGCCTTCCTCGTCTATCCACATCAGTTCGCGGAATCCGCGCGTTTGGACGACCAGCGTGTCTTGTTCCCACCTGCCCACCGAGTAGCCGTACCAGGTCGGCTGCACATCGTCAGGTGGCAGCGGGCGTCCGTCGGTGAAAATCTGCCGCAGACCACCGTTGGCTTCATAGAGGATCGCGACGAGGCCCGGCGTCTGGATGATCTTGCGCGGCTGCGGATGGAAATGGAGCTGCACCGGATGCAACGGCAGGCAGTGGGCGTCTGGATGATCCTTGCTGTTGTTGGCGAGCCGCTCCCGCCGCAGGTCAACTGCCCACGGCAGCATCGGCAGACCCTCGCCAGGGAACATGGACGGGAGATTCTGGAACGGCCGCGGACCAGGCGCTGGAGGCGCACCGAAGTTCCCACCGCCTGGATTGGCAGGAGGCGCACCGCCAGGTGGTATGCCCCGTTCCCAGAGACCTGAAAGATCCGGGTGTCCGTCGGCGGCGCGCGGCGCGAGGCCGCCGGGATCGACCCGTCCATCGGCTGTGCGCGGCGCTCCAGCCGCTTTGAAGTCAGGCCACTGGGCGAAGGCCGCGAAGCTCAGAGCGGCGACGGTCACAAGCCACTGGATCATCTCACCCTCATAAAGCCGGCCCTGAGCGCCTGCCGATCGAGCTCCCGCCCGCGTAAGTAGATCATCGAGATCCGTCGCGTGTTCGTGATTGCCTCGAGAGGATTCGCATCGAGCACGTTGAAGCTCGCTTCTTTGCCGGCTGCGATCGTGCCCATCCGATCGAGATGAAGCAGTCTCGCGTTGGTGCCCGTCCCGGCGACGATCGACTCCATCGGCGTCATTCCGCAGCGCGTATACGCCTCGATCTGCTCGTGCGCACCGAAGCCGTCGCCGGTACCATCCGTGCCCAGGCCGATCACCATCCCGGCATCGTGAATCCTGCGCAGGTTGCGGCAGTGAAGCTCGAAGAGCTCGTTCGGCATGTTTCCTTTGGCGTCGGCCTGTGCCAGCTGCGTCCGCATCGTCTCGATCAGGCTGGCCGGCAGCGTTTCCGCGAGCGCGTCGATCGTGTTGCGCGTCGCCGGCACAGGAATGTTCGGACCCGACCACACTTTCGGGTGCGCCCTCACCGATGCGAGATACTGCTCGTCAACGTCTCGATCGCGCACCAGGTGCACGAAGCCGTCCACGCCCGACTCCAGCAGATCCTTCGCGTCGGCCAGCGCGGTCGTTCGGCCGAGATGCGCCAGCACTTCCATGCCGTTGGCGTGGGCTTCGGCGATGATGGTGCGATACACGGCTCGCTGCAGCTTCGGGACGTCGCCGTTGCGGTCATCGACCCAGATCTTCACGAAGTGCACGCCACGTGCGCGCAGCTCCCTGACGTGATCGCGCCCTTCCTTCACCGTTCGCGCGCCGTACGGAATCCCCAGGCGGGGCTCGCCGGGCGGGCCGGCGATCGGTGTCGCGGCGATGCCCTTGCCGACGGTCAGGAAGCGCGCGGCGTTTGGAATCACCTGGTCGCGGAGCTCGTACGCCAGTTCCTGATCGGCCTCGAGCCCCATGCTCATCGTCGCAGCGGTACCGTAGTACGCATACCGTTGCAGCTGGTCGACGAGGTTCTCGCGCCTGTAGTTCGCCTTGCTGTTGCTGCCGTCCCGTTCGTTGACGAGGCCGATGTGGTTGTGTCCGTCGATCAACGCCGGCATCACCGTCTTGCCTGCGAGATCGATACGGGTTGCGCCTGACGGCGGTTGACGCTGCCCCTGCTTGCCGACCCAGACGAATGTCTCACCTTCGACGAGGAATGCGCCATTCTCAATCGGAGCGCTGCCATCGCCGACAATGAGGCGCGCGCCTTCGAACCAGCGGGCGGCGCTCGAGCTGCGCTGTGCGCCCGCAACCAGCACCGACGCGAACACGAGGATGAACGCGCACGGCAGAAATCGAGTGCGTGACATGCGAGGCAAATCGTAACCCGCACGTTTCAGGTTTACCGTCGGTCTCTCCGGTATGATTCGCATGTCGCCCAGGTCTACCGAAACGCCTTTACGGCGTTCCTTTAGGAGGCCCATGTCCACAACTCGTCGGGAGTTTCTCGGCGCTCTCAGCGCGGCCGCATACCCATTGCTCGCCGGGCAGACATTTGCCGCCGCCAATCCTACGCTTGGCCTGATCTTTCCGCCGGAGAACTATCCCATCCCGCCGGACGCCAGGATGCTCTTTCCCTCCGGCGTGGAATTCATCGGCAACGGCGTCGGCCTTCCCGGCGGCATGACCGTGCAGGGCTACGAGGAGGCCGTCCCGAGAATCCTGCCGCGAGCGATAGAACTCGCCCAAAAGGGCGCCAATGTCATTTCCGTGTTCGGCTCGTCGATCACGTTCTACAAGGGCGCGAAGTTTCACGACGACCTGATTACCCAGGTCGAGAAGGCCACGGGCCGCAAGGCCACCACCCAGAGCAACGGTCTGCTCGACGGCCTGCGGACGGCGAATGCCAGACGCGTGGCGATCGCCACGGCGTACACCGAGGAAGTGACGGAGCGTCTGAAGGTCTTCCTGCAGGAATACGGATTCGACGTGACTGCGGCGAAAGGTCTCGGGTTCACCCAGATCCCCGAAGGCGCGGCGACGCGCGACATCCTGGTCAAGCTCAGCACGGACTCCTACGCCGCGTCGAAGAAAGCGGATGCCGTGGTCATTTCCTGCGGCGCTCTGAAAACGATCGACGTGATCGTTCCGGTGGAGGACGTCATCAAGGTGCCCGTCGTCTCCTCTACGCCTCACGGTCTCTGGCACGGCGTGAAGCTGCTCGGCGTCCCGGCCAGGGTGCAGGGCTTCGGGATGGTAATGGCGAAAGGCTAGCGCCGTTTGCACGAACTTCTCGCGCGCGACATCGCCTCCCTGATCCACCCGCAGCACGATCCCGCCATTCACCGATTCGGTCGCGTGTGGGTTCGCGGCCGCGGCGCCATGCTCGTCGACGCTGACGGTCACGAGTACATCGATGGCCTCGCCGGTCTGTGGAACGTCGTCCTCGGTCACGGCCGCCGCGAGCTCGCTGACGCCGCGTGCGGCCAGATGGAGACGCTCGCCTACATGTCCAGTTACAGCGGCAGCTCGAATCTCCGAGCGATCGAGCTGGCCGAACGGCTCGCCGCTGTAACTTATCCGACTATCAACCGGTTCTTTTTCACGTCCGGTGGCGCCGAGGCAAATGAGACCGCCATCAAAATCGCGCGCTCATATTGGAAGCGGCGCGGGCGCCCGGGCAAGACGACGGTCATCTCGCGCGAGCTTGGCTATCACGGCACCACGCTGGCGACGATGAGCGCGACGGGAATTGCCGGGTACTGGCCGCTGTTCGAACCGCGCGTGCCCGGGTTCCTGCACGTTCCCGCGCTCTCGGCCGATGCGCTCGAGGAGGCCATCGTCCGCGAAGGTGCCGACACGGTTGCGATGTTTCTCGCTGAACCGGTGATCGGCGTCGGCGGCGTCATCCCTCCGCCCGATGATTACTTCCGGCGCGTTCGCGACATCTGCGATCGGCACGAGGTCCTCTTTGCCGCCGATGAAGTGATCACGGGCTTCGGGAGAACCGGGAAATGGTTCGCGCTCGATCACTGGGGAGTGGCGCCCGACCTGGTGCAGTTTGCCAAGGCGATCACGTCTGGCTATTTCCCGTTTGGGGGTGTCGGCGTGAGCGATGCGATCGCGCGGGTGCTCGACGAAGGACCTGGCCCGTGGATGCATGCATACACCTACAGCGCGCATCCGACCGGGTGCGCAGTCGCGCTGCGTGCGCTGCAGATCATCGACGAAGAGAATCTCATCGCCGAAGCGGCGCGCAAGGGGGCGTATCTCCTCACGGCGCTGCGTGCGCGCCTCGACGATCATCCGCACGTCGGCGACGTGCGCGGCAAAGGTTTGATGTGCGCCGTGGACTTCGTCAAGGATCGTGACGGGCAGACGCCGTTCGCAATCGACGAACAGGTCGGCGCACGCATTCACGCCGCGGCCATCGCCCGCGGCTTGTTCAGTCGAGTCCGCGGCGATACGTTCGTGTTGGCCCCGGCATTTGTGATCGAAGACGACCTGCTCGATCGCATCGCGGAGGTCCTGGCTGGTGCCACGAAGGCGGTACTCTCGTGAGCCCTACCTGTGATCGCCTCGGCGCACATCATTACAAAGGAAAAAGGGCGTGAGAACAATCGTTCGTCGCGCCCTTCGCGTCTGCTCGTGCCCTTCGCGGTTAACGAGGGCGTTTTCATTACTGCGTTAGTGCGTCAGCGGTCGTCCCGGCGGCATCTGCGCTGACACGACCGACTGCGCGCCCCGCGACGCCGGCAGGCTGATAGTGAACGCTGCCCCACGCCCTCTGCCAGCGCTCGCTGCGGTAATGGTCCCTCCATGAAGCTCGACGAATTGCCGCGCGACCGCGAGTCCCAGCCCGAGACCGGCATGTTCGCGCGTGTGAGTTCCGTCCTCTTGACGGAACTTGTCGAAGACGTGCGGCAGAAATGCGGCTGCGATGCCAATTCCCGTATCGGCAATCTCCACGTCGACGCGCTGCGCCGTGTAACGCGACGTAACGGTGATCGCTCCTTCTGACGGCGTGAACTTCATTGCGTTTGACAGCACGTTCGCGAACACCTGACGCAACCGGTTCTCGTCGCCGTGCACCACCGCGGCTGACTGGAGATGCGTGTTGACGGCAATGCTTTTAGCACGAGCCGTAATGGTCAGGTTTTCGACGATATCAGACAGAAGTCGATCGACCAGCACGGGCTGGGTCTGAACCATCACCCTTCCCGCGAGGACGTCAGACATTCCAAGCAGGTCGTCGGTCAGCCGTCGAAGCGCATCGACGTTACGTTCGAGAACGGGCAACGCGCGGTCGACCCCATAAGGGGGCAGATCGGCTTTGTGGCTGAGCAGGTGAATCCACCCGGCGACGACGTTCAGCGGCGTGCGCAGTTCGTGTGACAGCGTGGCGAGGAATTCGTCCTTCAGTCGGCTCGCCTCTCGCGCCTCTGCCTCGGCTCGCCGCCGACTCGAGATATCGACGGCATGCGCGATAGCGTGATCGGGCCGGCCTTCAGCATCCGGAACGATGGACCCGTTGACGAGCACCCAGATGGAGTTGCCATCTTTCTGGAGATACCGCTTCTCGGTGGTCCAATGCGTGCGCTGCCCCGACAACAGCTCTGAGATGATGTCGCGGTCGCGGGCGCGATCCTCCGGATGTGTGATCTGCGCGATCGTCATGCTTTCGAGTTCGCGGTGGCTGTATCCCGTTATGGTGCAGAACTGCTGATTGGCCCGGAGAATCCTCCCCGTGCGCAGATCCGCCGCGGCGCTTCCTACCGCGGCCAGCTCGAACAGGGCTCGAAATTCCGCTGCGTTTCGCTGCGTGAACTCGCGCAGCCGATAGTAGCGGTGCGCGATCCATACGCTTGCGAATGCAACCGTAATGAACACCACCAGCAGACGGCGCTCAGCGGGGTCAGCGACCGCCAGGTTCCACCGCGGCTCGAGCAGAAGCGCCATTCCTACAGTGGTGAGCATGGCCGCGAGGATGCCGATGGCGGCGCCCCATGCGGCCGCGGTCAATACGATGACAGGCAGGATCGCAAAAAAGGTCGGGATACCCAGAAACGTCTGGAGGAGCTCCGTTATACCAAGGGCCAGCAGCACGAGCACTGTCGTCGCAGCCAGCCGCGAGACGCGAAGTCGCGGACTCGCAGGCATCATTGACATCGCCGCATCACTCCCATGATGAGTAGGTGCAACGCGCCGATAGAGTACTTCGCCCGGACAGAGACGTCGTGCGCCATTGTACAGAAGCCCTGCGAAAGCCAACGTCACAAAAAAGGCGCCGCGACGACCTACCCTGGCGCAAGGAGGCGTTGACGTGTAGCCTGATCTCGTCCGATGACGCTCAAGCGAACCTTCCTGGTGCTCGTCGCGGTCCTGGTCGGGCTCGATTCGGCGGCGTACGACACCGTGACGATCAGCAAGGCCGACCTCGGCCGCGAGTTCCTTCTGCAAACGAGCTACGAGCAGGCCAACGGCCGCGAGGACTTCGGTACGAGCCGGAGCCGCGTCGTCACCTTCGAACGCCGCGGCCAGACGCTCAGGATGATCGAGAAGCACCGCGGAATGGATTTGCCGGACCTCCCGCTCGCCGGCCTTCCCATTCGAGGCGAGACCGGGCAGTTCCTGGCTGTGGACTTCAACGCCGGTTTCGACCGTGTTTTCAAGCTGGAGGACCGGACGGGTGAGGACTATTACGGGCGGTCCGACAAGGAAGACTATTCGTACATCCCGTTGACGCAACGCCGGCTCCTGAACGTCTCCCGTGACGGTCCGATGCTCGTCCTCGAGCAACAGGGGCTGGACGAGAACAAGGACTCCGTCGTTGTGCACTACTACCTGAGTCCGTATCGTCACAACGGCCAATTCGAGCCGTTCGAGCTCGACAACCTCGATTACTTCGGGTTCTACGAGACGTATCCGCGGCGCGTGTCGGGTCGGATCGTCCTCTATGCGATGAAGTTCGACAGCCACAAGCCGATCGTCTTCGCGCTCTCGGCCGACATTCCCGAGCCGTACCGCGAGGCCGTGCGCGACGGCGTTCGATACTGGAACAAGGCGCTCGATATGCCGCTACTGCAGGTGATCGATGCGCCCGCGGGAGTGAGGGCGCCGAGCCCGGACTACAACGTCATCCAATGGGTCCTCGAAGGAGACCGCGCGTCGACGTCGCACATTCAGAGCGACCCGCTGACCGGGGAAATTTTGCATGCGGTCATATTTCTCCGCGCGCAGATGGTGGATGAAGGCGACCTCGACGAGCGAAACGACCGCTGGCGCTACGTTGTCGCGCACGAGGTCGGTCATGCGCTGGGACTCAGGCACAACTTCGCGAAAGGGCCCCCGACGACGGTCATGAACTACTTTCCGTTCAAGGAGACGGTCAGAATCGGCAACAACGTGATCGAATCGGGCCGGGAGGCGCTCGAGTACGATCGCAGAGTCGTCCGCAACGTCTATCTCGGCGAGCCGCTCGATGTCGAGACGCTTCCCGCCTTCTGTACCGACCACCAGGATGGTTGCCATCCGTTCGCGACGCTGTCGGCCGACGACCCGTTGAAATAGGAGGACGTTACTCCCACTGCCGGGAGGCATGACCGAAGCGGCCATCTCAATCCGAGAGCGCACGTCGGAGCGGACGGTCGGCGCACCCTTCGCCATGTAGTCGCCTTACTCGCGCCGCTTGCCGCCAGCACCCTGATTCACACGCCGTTCGCAATCGACGAACAGGTCGGCGCACGCATTCACGCCCAGGACATCGCCCGGGGCTTGTTCAGTCGAGTCCGCGGCGATACGTTCGTGTTGGCCCCGGCATTTGTGATCGAAGACGACCTGCTCGATCGCATCGCGGACGCCCTGGCCGGTGCTACGAAGTCGGTGCTCTCGTGAACCCCGGAGGTTCTTACTGAGAGGCCTTCGTCGCTTGTGCCATGGCGACGGCCGCACGGCCAAGAGCCATCGCCCGGGCAAGCTCGTCGTCCCCTGTCGATGCAGTCGCGACCGACAGTCCAAGCCGCTCGAGCATCGTCGAGAACGCGTGCGCGGACGGACCGTTGTCGACGACCGCTGCCACCTTGCGTCGCAGCTGGCCGTCCAAGTGGAGGCGCATCAACATGTCACAGTAGGCTTGCCATTCAGGCGACGCGGGCGTGACATCGGCCGTTGAGGCGACCACCAGCACGTCGGCGGCGACAAGGTCAGCCTCGCGCGGCACGACGTACTCCTTGTGCATGCGGCGCAGCTCCTCGCGGTGTTCGGGGAACTGCGCGAGTGCGGCGGCGGGATTCACGTCGGGGACGCGTCGCATCCGGATACCGGCCCGCATCTGGACGGCACCAACCGCGGCCGCCGTCGCCAGCCGTTCGGTGGTTCCGCCGCGCGAGTAGAAGGTGACGACGACGATGGTCTGTGCCACGGCGCGCTCAGGGCAGATCGAAGAGGAGCACTTCGCCCCGTCCGTCGCCGGGACCGGCCAGCGACACCAGTTCCTCGTCGCTGACCGCTGCGCCATCGCCTTCCTGGAGCAGATGGCCGTTCAGCCGCGCCCGGCCGCGCATGACCTGCACCCAGGCGTGCCGGCCATCTCCGAGCGGGTGCTGCACGACGTCACGGGGAGCGAGATCGGCGACATAGACCCGCGCGTTCTGGTTGATGGTGGTCGCCGGATGTCCGTCGCTGCCCGGCGGCGCCGCCAGCAGACAGAGCTTGCCGCGTTTCTGCTCCGGGCTGATACCTACCTGCTGATAGTTGGGCGCGAAATCTTCCGCCGACGGCTCGATCCAGATCTGCATCAGGTGCACGGGCTCGGACTCTGACGCATTCGTTTCGCTGTGCACGACACCCGTGCCCACCGACATCGTCTGGATCTCGTTCGGTCCGACGTTGTGTGTGCCGCTCAGGCTGTCGCGGTGCCGCAGCGTACCTTCGAGTACGACGGTGATGATCTCCATGTCGCGATGCGCGTGCGGACCGAACCCCTCGCCCGGCGCGATACGGTCCTCGTTCATCACCTTGAGCACCCGAAATCCGGAAAACGCCGGGTCCTGATAGTCGGCAAACGAGAACGTGAACCGGGATTTCAGCCAGCCGCGGTCACCCTTGCCGCGTGCGTCGCTCGCGCGAATCGTAATCATGGAGTCATTCTAATAAATGGAAGGACGTTCCCCGTTTCCGACCCGACCGCCTATCGCCCGCGAACTCATCGGCGCGTAGAGAGGCACCAAGACACGGAAGTCTTGGTGCCTCTTTGAATGACGTGGCGTCGCCATCTTGACCGCCGTAGCTGCGTTAGCGGCGAAGGCGGAAGAATTAACCTCGCAGGACCTGGGTCGAGCTCTCAATGGCAACTTGGCGGGTTCGGGGGAGGATAGACGCCGCCGACAGTGAACTGCGGGAGAATGCGGAAGACTCCGTCCTCCGTCGGGAATGCTGTGGCCCATGTGACCACCGCCTCGCTCTTGCCCGTATTCGCCACCCTGTGCACGTCGCCGGGCTCTTCCACGAATGCGGATCCGACCCCGAACGCCACCCAGGCCGAACAGGTGCCGTCGGCGTTGATGTGCTGCTCGCTCAATGTTCCGTGTTCGATGACGACATAGGCGAGTGCCCTGTGGTAATGCCAGTTGAGCGTTTCACCGGGCTTGACGGTGAATGTGTGGACCTGCACCGTTGCGGGTTTGGTCCCCACCGGGTCAATGCCTCCCGTGGTCAGGTTGACCGTCCCAAAGTCATAGCTGCCGGGAAGCGAACCCAATGTGAGTGAGATGTTCGACAGCGCAAATGCTGTCCCGGCCAATATGGTCAGGACACCGATGACCGCGCCTGCTGCGATCTTTCTCGTAGTGCTCATGGCGATTCTCCTTATGCGCCGGTCACCCCGGCATCTCCAACGGCCGCCGAGCCTGGCAACGTCCCCTCCTTCTTGAGGACCGGTCTCCCGCGTCTCATAAGGGGGAAGCGGCATTTCAAAGCGAAAGTGCTAACCTAGCGGGCCACACTACCCAATCGAGATGCCCTCGGCTCCGAACGTCACCGAGTTGCTCCTCGCGTGGCAGGCAGGGGACCACGCGGCGCTGGACAAACTGCTCCCGGCGATTCAGCCGGAGCTGCGCCGGATCGCCCGCCGACACATGGCGGGAGAGCGCCGCGGCCACGTGCTCCAGCCCACGGCACTCGTCAACGAGGCGTATCTCCGGCTGGCAGCGTCGGGGGACATTCAGTGGCAGGGCCGCGCCCACTTTTTCGCCGTCGCCGCACAGGTCATGCGACACGTTCTCGTCGACTACGCGCGCGAACGCGCGCGCGCCAAACGCGGCGGAGACGCGTTTCGCATCTCGTTATCCGACGCCGAGAATCTCGCACGGCCGCGGCAGACAGATGTCGTGGCGTTGGACGATGCCTTGAACGCGCTCGAAAAGTTCGATCGCCGCAAGAGCAAGGTCATTGAACTGAGGTTCTTCGGGGGACTGAGCCTGCAGGAAACGGCGGATGTACTCCGCGTGTCGGTCGGCACGGTCAGACGAGACTGGAGCCTGGCGCGTGCGTGGCTCTATCGCGAGCTCGGGGACACGGGTCGACGCGACACCTCTCTGGACACGGACAGCGACGTATGAACGAGGATCGCTGGCGGAGGATCGAAGAGCTGTATCACGCAGCGCGGCTGCTGAAGGACAGCGCCCGCGCGTCGTTTCTCGCGGCGGCGACCGAAGGCGACGAGGAGTTGCGGCACGAAGTGGAATCGTTGCTCGTCAGCGGCGGATCGTCGCCCGGATTCCTCGACGAGCCAGTGCAGGTGACCGGCGCGGCTGTGCGCGTCTCCGACACATCCTCGCTCAGTGGACGCCGGATTGGCACCTACTCGGTCCACGAACGGATCGGCGCAGGTGGCATGGGCGAGGTCTATCGCGCACACGACTCGAAGCTGCGTCGCGATGTCGCGTTCAAAGTGCTGGCGGCAGACTTGATCGGCAACAACGATCAGCAGCGGCAGGATCATCTGCGGCGCTTCCGCCACGAGGCACACGCCCTCGCCGCCTTGAACCATCCGAACATTGCGGCGATCTACGGCCTCGAAGAGGCCGACGGAGTCACGGCCCTCGTGATGGAGCTGGTCGAGGGATCGACGCTGGCCGACCGCATTCTGCAGGGAGCGGTCCCAATGGAGGAGGCGCTGCCGGTCGCGACGCAGATCGCTGAGGCGCTGGAAGCGGCGCACGAACGTGGGATCGTGCACCGCGACCTGAAGCCGGCCAACATCAAGCTCCGACCCGACGGGACGGTCAAGGTGCTCGACTTCGGCCTGGCCAAAGCGATGGGGCCGGCCGCGAGTGTGCGCGACGTCTCACAGGGTGCGACGAACCCCGCGCCGCCAGTGACTGCCACGGGAGTCATCGTCGGCACGGCCGCGTATATGAGTCCGGAGCAGGCCGCGGGAAGGGCCGTCGATCACCGGGCCGACATCTGGGCGTTCGGGTGTGTGCTGTTCGAGATGCTGACCGGACGCGCGGCGTTCGGCGGCGACTCGTTGACCGACACGCTGGCGGCGGTCATGCGCGCGGAGCCGGAGTGGTCTGGCCTTCCCAGCGGAGCGACGGCCCCCGTCCGCGAACTGATACGTCGTTGTCTGCGCAAGGATCCGCGACAACGTGTCCAGGCGATCGGCGATGCGCGTATCGCGCTCGAAGAGAGTCTTTCGGGACAGGACTCGGGATCGGTTCACGCGCTGTCCGCCTCTTCTGCGCGGAGGCGCGGCGAGCGAACCGCCTGGATTGTGGCTGGTGTGGCAATGCTCGCCGCTATCGCGCTCGCGACGGGCTTCTATCTCGTGTCAAGTCCAGTTGACGCGCCGCCGCTCCATCTGGCGATGACGCTCCCACAGGGCTGGGATCTGGCCCTCTCGAGCAGTCGGGGTGAACCCACACCCCTGGTGGTTTCACCCAACGGACGGCGAGTGGCGATTGTCGCGCGGCAAGGGGACGGCCCGACCACGATCCTGATGCAAGAGCTCGACTCGCCGTCGGCGCGGCCGCTGGCGGGCACGGAAGGCGCGACGTCGCTGTTCTGGTCGCCCGACAACCGGTTCATCGGCTTCTTCGCCGACGGCAAGATCAAGAAGTTGGACGTATCGGGCGGCGTGCCGACCGTGTTGTGCGATGCGACGACACCCTTCGGCGGCGGGACCTGGGGTCGCGAGGGCACGATCGTCTTCTCGATGATGGACAAGGGGAGTTACAGGCTCTGGAAGGTCACCGACAGCGGCGGCCAGCCAACGGATGCGCTGCCGGACGCGCCGGCAAGTAAGGAAACCGTCGGCCTGGAGATCCGACCCTGGTTTCTGCCGGATGGACGCACCCTTCTGTACGTTCTCATCGCCACAGGCCGCAAGCCCACGGTCTACGTCGGAAGACTGGACTCGCCGGATCGCGTGAAGGTGGTGGAAACGGACTCCACGAACGTCCAGCACGCGACCGGCTATCTGTTGTTTCTGCGCGGGGCGACGCTCGTGGCGCAGCCGTTCGATGAGAAGCGGCTCGCCCTGACGGGCACTCCCGTCCCGGTGGCCGAGCACGTGCAGCGCCACGGGGCGATTCCGGGATACAGGTTGTTCTCGGCTTCTCAAAATGGCGTCCTCGCCTACCAGGTGGCAACGGACACCGCGACACTGGCGTGGGTCGATCGTCAAGGCCACACGCTCGGAACGATCGGGGAGCCCGCGAATTACCGCGGCATCGCCCTCTCGCACGACGAGACGCGCGTGGGCGCGGTCATCGGCGATCCTCCAAACCTCTTCATCATCAATCTCTCGAACGGCGTGCACACGCAGTTCACATTCGACCGAGGAACCTGGCCGGTATGGTCACACGACGACCGGTTCATCGACTTTCCCACCAACTTTCTCCTCTATCGCAAGCCGTCGAATGGCGCTGGTGCGAGCGAGCGACTCCTGCCCAACGAGAAGGGCCCGACATTACTGTTCGACCGAGGGTGGGACGACTCGATGCTCGTCATGATCCCCCGCGACCACCCAGGCGCG